>Ga0207420_1000057_pt1 | contig 260824 bp, 239 predicted proteins | sample ThiBio_inoc_biof_FD_183941 | JGI IMG/M metagenome (GOLD analysis project Ga0207420, IMG submission 183941) | Wastewater bioreactor microbial communities from Cape Town, South Africa - Thiocy_inoc_biof (SPAdes) | ecosystem: Engineered > Bioremediation > Thiocyanate > Unclassified | place: South...
TACTCACCCCGGTGTTCCTGCACCAGGCGAACCGCCCGTTCACGCACTTCCCGGGAAAACTTATTCGATTTGTTCATGGCTCCATTCTCTCAAGAGTTGGAGCCTCCTCAAAACCCGGGGCGGTTCAGCTCGTATCGCTGAATCACCCTGGAGTGCAGAACGGGGCCGCGGTGGTCCCTCTTTGACTTCTTGACCTCGGTACGTATCGACGGATTTTTAGGGGAGTATCGGGATACCCAGATTTTCGTCCGAGTGGCCAATGAAAACTCTGGATGTCCCGCACCACGCGGACTACGTCCAAGACCACGCTCGCGCAACAGTGCCGAGCGGGTCCGCCGTGCCATGCGCAGGCGACTCATAGACCAGGTAATGCCTGTCCGGCGACGCGTGCTTTTGCCAGTTCGCCTACAGCAAAGCGGGCTGTGCCGTCGCAGTTTGCGGTCGCGCTGAATGCAGTGCCTGGGCATCGCTACGGCGGGTCGAATCCGTCGGCGAACAGGGGGCCGGGCAGCACGACGATGAATTGCGGATTGTTGAGCTGTGTGTTCGGACCGCTGATGGTCCGCTGTGGCGTGATCGCGCCGGTCAGGAATTGCGAATAGACGGTGACCGTGTTTCCGATGGAGTTGGCAACCATGATCTCGCCGCTCGCGATATCGAGGTCGATACCATTCGGGCTGGCCATTCCGCTCGTTGAACCACCCCAGACTCCCGTGGGCGAGACATTGCCTCCTGCAGTGCGATCGAACCTGAGTACGGCGGGCTCGAAGTTGGCGCCGAAGAACGGAGTCGTCACCATGTAGACGTCGCGCACCGGCTCCAGCGCAATACCGCGCGGCCCGCCGTTGAAGCCGGTGTTGGAGCCCGAGATAGTCCGCATCGGGGGCACGTTTCCATCGCCGGTCCGTGGGTAGACCGAGAGCAGGTCGCCATTGTTCGCCACCGCGATCTCATTGTGAGTCACATCGATGACGAGATCCCAGGGATTGCTGAATCCGGTGTTGAGCAAGGTTCGCATTGGTGCGACGTTTCCCGTTGCGGTCCGCGAGTAGACGGTCACCGAGAAACCGGCGCGATTGACCACGCCGATTTCATTGTTCGTGGCATCCACGTCGATGCCGCGAGGATCGCTGAGGTCGGTCAATGCACCGGAAATCGTGCGCAGCGGAGGCACGTTTCCGCTCGCCAGGCGCGGATAGACGGTAACCGAATACGGCAGGGCCTTGTTGACGACGAGCAACTCGTTGTTGACCAGGTCCACCGCGATGCCGCTGGGACTGCCCAAGCCAGTCAGGTTGCCCGCGAGAACGCGCAGCGGTGCAACGTTTCCGTTGGCATTGATGGCGTAGACGGTAACCGAATTGCTGTTGTTGTTGGAGACGTAGATCTCGTCCTGCGCGATGGCCTGTTGCGTCGCCAACAGGCAGGTCAGGGTCAAAGCAGGAAGCCGAGACATTTCCATCCAGACACCTCCGGCAAGCGGAGAACCCGGTTGTCATGCTGCCCCGGACCGGTGGGTGGGGAGCAGTCCTTTGCGCCTGTCTTTCGGCAAGCGCGCCGAGTATAGACCCAAATTTCCCCTCCGGAATTCGACTTGAGTTCGATCAAAAAGCGTGCCCAAAACAGGGGTCATTGATCCGCAGCAGGTCGGATTGGATCCCAGAACCCGGGTCAGGTTGCACTTTCCAGACTGCCTGACTGCTTCCTCGGATGCCGGGTCTTCGCGGTTCCTGCACATCGGTTGGGTAGCGCTTCGGTTGTTGCTCGGAACCGATTCGGGCTGATGCGTCATGTTTGAATATCCGGTCACGGTGAGCCTGTCGAACCGTGAGCGGGTTCGGCGAATCGGGTCATGATTCGACAGGCTCACCGCAAACTGGGCTCCGACAGGCTCGCCACGAACGGGCTTCGGACAGGCGGCACGAATCGCGGCAGCGGCGAATCGGACTGCCCCGCAAGCCCACGAACGCTTCGGGCGACCTGCCGCGTCGACTGACTTGCCTGGGGCAGGCTGCCTGCGCCGATGGCCCCCGGGAGTGACTTCCTCCGTTGTTGATCGCGAACACCTCCATTCCGGAGGGCTGTGATCACACCTGTGGGAGACGTGAGCGCCATGAAATGTCCAGTTCTTGCATCGGCTGTGCTCGGCCCATTGGTGGCTGCCTCCGGGAGGTCGCTGTCAACGGCGCTGCTGGACACCCGTCAGCTCACCAAGCCGCTCGGCGATGAGACTCCAGTCACGGCAGCAGCCCCGAGCCAAATCGACGCGTGCGCCGGCAACGGGATGCCGGGCGGCCTGCCCAAGGAGGACGTTCGAACCTCCTGTACACGGGAGAACCGACCGATGAACAACATTCCCGTGCCGTTGCGCTGCGCGCTCGCCTTGCTTGCCCAGCTCGTTGTGGCGATGCCACTCGCGGCCGATGACGGCGACGCCGACCCGACCTTTGCCGATGGCGGCCAGATGAGCTTCGTCGTCGCCGCGCCGGCCGATGTCGGCAACCGCATCCTGGCGATCACCGCGCTGGCCGACGGCGCGCTGCTGGCCACCGGCTTCGCGCGCACCGACGCCACCGGCCTCGACGTTGCAGTGGCGCGCATCACGGCAGACGGCGTCCTCGATCCGGGCTTCGGCGACCTCGGCGTTGCCGTCTTCGACTTCGCCGGGCACGAAACAATGCGGCAGCTGTCGGTCGAGCTGGACGGCCGCATCCTGCTCGCCGGGGACCGGAACAACGTCCACGCACTGGTTCGACTGAGCGCCCAGGGCGATCTCGACACGACCTTCGGCAGCGGCGGCCTCGCTGAAATCGCAAACCCTTGGTCGGCGGCCTCGGTCGGCCTCGGTCCACTCAGCATTCGCTCGGATTCCAGCCGCGTCTATTTCGCCGGCCTCTGCAAGCTTTGCCCCGACAACGCCGCCTGGCGGCCGTACGTCCTCGCGGTCACCCGCGCGGGAGTCGCCGATCCGAGCTTCGGCGACGGCGGCTGGGCCGTGGTGCCGATGAATGTCGGCACGACCGCACCCGTCTTCGCGCTCGACCTGGACGGCAGCGGCCGACCGATCGTCGCCGTTGGTGACGGATCGACACCGTTGGCGTTTTGGCGGCTGACCCAGGCGGGTCAGCCCGATTCCGCCTGGGGGGACGGCGACGGTCGAGCCGATTCGGTGCACAAGATGACCGGCCCGCTGCAGTTGCTCGTCGCAGCCGATGGCGCGCGCCTCTACGCCTACAACTCAACGCAGGTGCGCGCCTTCCTGCCGGGCGGCGCAGTCGACCTGGCCTTTGGCGGCGGCCTGGCGGTGCCTCTCGACGGCTTCGAGAACGATAGCCGCATCAACCGTTTCGTGTTGCAGGACGACGGCAAGCTGCTCGGCGCCGGCTGGGTGCAGCCGGACGCGCCCGGCTACGAGGACATGCTGCTGCTGCGCCTCGGCACCGACGGCGCGCCTGACCCATCCTTTCACGGTGGCGGCTACCGGCGCGTGCCCTTCGACCTGTTTGCCGGTGCGCGCGACATGGCCTACGCGCTGACCCTCTCCGTCGGCCGACCGGTGATGGCCGGCTCGGCGCAGATGCTGTTCGACGCCGCCTCGCACTGGGCGGTCGTGCGCACCGAGAACGGCCTGATCTTCGCCGACGACTTCGACGATGGCTCGACGGCCGCGTGGGCCGGGCAGTGAGCGTGAGACTCGGCGACTCGCGGCCACGGAGACTCGGAACCGGGTCTTGAATCCCGAATTTCCGATGCGTGATTTGCGGACGATGCGAGCAACCTTGGTGCCTCGCATGAAGTCACTTCCCCTGTCAGGGTGAATCCGGACACCCAAAGTGCTGAGTGTCCAGAATGCCCCAACGCCAATGGTGCCAAGATCGCCAGGTTCAACTTGACCTTGATCCCGCAACGCCCAGGCAGTCGTTGAAAAGGCGGCGTGGATGAACAGGCATGTTGCGCAGCGTGTCCCGGGCATGTCCGTTTGGAACGACAGGACTGCTGCGGCTCGCGGGTATTGCCGGGCAACGCGTTGTCCTTGAAAGCCGTGCCACCGGGCGTTCCATATGTAAACTCTGCGCTTTGCCCCGCCCAGCAGCCAGGGAGATGGATCATGCTGAGAATCGTGTTGCTATGTGTGTCCCTTGCGCTTGCGTCGTCGGCGTCCATTGCCCACGAGGCAGCGACAACCGGCGAAGTCGCACGCGCCGCGGAGTTGTTGAAATCCTGGCGGGGCGATTCGAGGAAACTCGACGCTGCACGAGCCATCCTCACCCGCGAGTTGCAGGCCAATCCGGATTCGGCACCGGCACTGCGCGAGCACGCAAGATTGTTGATGCAGGAAGGCTATCTCATCGGCTCAAGGCATGAGCCCGAGAATCTGGCAGCTGCCGCGGTATCGCTGGACAAGGCCCTGGCTCTGGCACAGGACGATTCCGTCGCGTATCTGCTGCGCGCACGCCTCTACGCAAACATGGATCGCTTGGAAGAAGCATGGACAGCGCTGGAGACGGCGCGGAAAACCGGTGCCGATGACCGCGAGTGGCTCCTTGCGCAAGCCAAACTGTTGAGCCAGGAAGATCGTTTTGAGGAGGCGGCGGATTCACTGGGCAAGGTGTTGAAGCACAGGGGCACAACGCCGGAACAGCGTCTGGAAGCGCGCAACGGCTTGATTCGAGCCCTGCTTGTCGACGAAAAGGCCGACGAAGTCGACAAACTGGATCGGGATCAACTCAAGGACACCCCTGACGACGCCTGGACCCACGGCAACTACGCCTCGTTCCTGCTGTGCTGGCGCGACGACTTCGGCGCATCGCTTGCGCAGGCACGCATGGCACGGCAATTGCTGGATTACGGCAATGTGCAAGTCGTGGAAGTGGCGGCGCTGGTGCGACTGTGGGCACAGCAGGAACTGGACGGCAAGGTCGCTGATGCGGAAAGGACCTGGCAGGAAATGGGTGCCGGTCAACAGCCCGACCTCGCTGCGGTCGTTTCCGGCCCTTGTGGTGACAACCGGGTGACGTACGCGGTACTGAAAGCCATGTTGAAAAGTGGATATGGTGCACGTATTCCGGCGCTGGTCGCACCCATCGTGGTCGCCGACAAAGCGCCCGACATGGTGCCCGGTGTCTTCATGTTGAACGTACAGGCAACCGGGCGCAGCAAGGGCGATGTCTTCCTCAACTCCGAAACCGACTATCGCGACCCGCGCAACCTCACTGTGCGCATCCTGCCCAAGGCGCAGGAAGAGCTGCGCAAGAAATACGGCGACGACTTTGAAGCGGCACTGAAAGGGAAGCGCGTCGAGGTGATGGGTTGGGCCAGGCGCCAGAAGATCAACTTCACTGCGGATGGCTTTGAGACCGGCAAGTTCTATTACCAGACGCACGTCGTCATGGACTCAGCCGACCAGATCCTGCTTCTTGAGGACAGGCCGACACCTCCCGATCCGCAAGGGAAGTCCGATGACCGCGACGCAGCAATCAAGACGCCCACAATCTGAGTTGGCCAGGGAGTCGGGGGCGGCGTGCGCGTTGCGACGCAATGCCCCCGACTGTCCTGTTTCCGTTGGCTATTGGCCCAGCGGCAAGCGGTAGTTCACCGCGATATGCGGGCTTTCGACGCCGGCATCGCCGAGCTTGATCAAGCCTGCGATTTCCTTTTCATCGACGCTGGGATTGGTTGTCGAGTTGCCTGCATCGACCTGTTCGACGGGTACGCCGGGACCGCCCAGGTCGTAATGCGAAAACGAATACTGGCCTGAATATTCCATGCCGCTGACGGCGCGCAACATGCGTTGCCTGGCAACCAGGGTCTCGAACGGTTCCGCGCCAAACGGCTTGTCGCTGAAGTAGACGACCAGACCTACGCCTTCCTCGCGGGCGGCACGCGCGTGCAGCAGCGGGAACGCGCCGAGCGCGGCATGTTCGATGCGGCCGATGACATAGCTGCCTTCCACGCTGTCCATGCTTTCCGTCTGTGCCGCGATCACCTTGCGCACGTTGTCGATGAGGCGCGTTTCCACGATCGCCTCGCGATAGCCGCCGGCGAACCCTGGCGTGCGCAGGACCATCGTTGCGCAATTCGTGTCCGTCGCAAGTGCGACCACGTTGACGTCACCCCAACTGCCGAGGATCTCGAACCAGCTGCTCGTCGTCGAATAGCTGGAGGAGTCTTCCTCGTTCACCTGGATGCTGCCATCCACGACGGCTTGGGTGTCGGCTGCCGCTTTCTTCTGCAGGTCGCGCAACCAGGCTGCTTCCGCACTCGCATCTGCGGCAAGGGCGTCCACTTTGGCGAGGGAGGCATAGGGAAGCTTCACGTTCAGGCGCACATGCGGTGCCTTCTCCGAGCCGTACTTGGTGGGGTCGATCGAGCCCCAGCCGGCATCGCCGACATCCCCTTTCGCCATCAGGTTGTCGCCATCGGTCACCAGGGCCGGGAGCGCGTCTTCGAGCGTGGTCGTGACGTACGGTTCCAGCTTGAGGATGGCGCCATTCGGATGTTCGTCGTTGCGGATCAGGAGCAGGGTTGGCTTGTCGCCGTAGGTGGTGGCATTGAATTCGAGATTGCCGCGGGCGCTGATCGCCAGCCTGGCGCATGCGCTCAGCGGCGCCTCGGTGAGGACGGCACCGGCTCCACCATCCTTCAGGCGCAGGGCAAGGCCATCGATATAGGTCGATTCTTCGACGATCAACTTGTCCATTTCGACATTGAATTGCTTGGTGACAGCCAGTGGCTGCGTGGCCTTGCTTGCTGCCTTGCCTTGCGCGGTTGGCACTTCCTTGCCAACGCTGCTTTGTCCACACGCACACAGAAAAACCAGAACACCCGCTGACACGATGCGATTAGCATTCATCACGTTCTCCCGGAATGACCCGCCTGCAATGTGCATTTCCCCGCGTCACGGCCGGGATGCGGACACCGGATCCCGTCGATCGCGCTTGCCGACTTCACCCGAAAATCAGTCCATTCGCCAGTGTACGGGGCGGGAGACGGTCGGGATTGGCCGTTGTCTGCAAGGAACGGAATCCGCTGCCGAGAAGGGACATTCCACTGGTCTTCCATCCGCTCCGATGCAGCGCGCGGGCAATCGATGCGGCGACATCGACCCAGCGCCGAAGAGGTTCAAGAATTGTCACGACGAAGGCCCGAACACGGAAAATTAACATGCCACCGGCGTGCTCAGCCTAGGGTGGAAGCTCCGCAATCAACATGGAGGATCGACCATGAAATCCTTGCTTACTGGAATCCTGATTCTCGGCAGCAGCCTGGCATTCGCGCACGAAGCGCCGAACGATGTTGCCGTCGACGCCGCCAAGGACAAGGTGGTTGAAGTTGCCAAGGACAAGGCCATGGATGCGGCCAAGGACAAGGCCGGCGAAGTGGTCAAGGACCAGGCCGGTGCTGCGCTTGGCGGCAAGACCGGTGACGCGGCGGCGATGGCGGCTGGCGCCGGTGCGGCAAGTGGCGGCACCGATGCGCTCGCTGGCAAGGCGGTCGACGTGGCCAAGGACAAGGCCATGGATGCGGCCAAGGACAAGGCCGGCGAAGTGGTCAAGGATCAGGCCGGTGCTGCGCTCGGCGGCAAGACCGGTGACGCGGCGGCGATGGCGGCCGGTGCCGGTGCGGCAAGTGGCGGCACCGATACGCTTGCCGGCAAGGCGGTCGACGTGGCCAAGGACAAGGCCATGGATGCGGCAAAGGACAAGGCTGGCGACGTGGTCAAGGATCAGGCCGGTGCTGCGCTCGGCGGCAAGACCGGTGACGCGGCGGCGATGGCGGCCGGTGCCGGTGCGGCAAGTGGCGGCACCGATACGCTTGCCGGCAAGGCGGTCGACGTGGCCAAGGACAAGGCAATGGATGCGGCAAAGGACAAGGCTGGCGACGTGGTCAAGAATCAGGCCGGTGCTGCGCTCGGCGGCAAGGCAGTCGACGTGGCCAAGGACAAGGCCATGAATGCGGCAAAGGACAAGGCCAAGGACGTGGTTGAAGACAAGGCCAAGGATGTGGCCACCGACAAGAAAGACGACTGATCGCGAAAAAACCGGGACCAGGCTGCATTTTCCAGATTGTCTGGGGGCATGCCTGGTCGCTTGGGGTGTCCGTTATCGCATCGCAACTCGGCGATTCGAAGCGTAATCGGGTTTGGCTTCACCGACTTGGGGAAACATTGTCAGGAAGGGAACGGCACAGGCAGCATTTCCCGGTCTGTCCGCTGGCGATTCGACCGCCGTTGGGCAACAGACCCGCTGGTGGAATCACTCCGGCAGGTCGGATTCGACGGTTTCCGCGCCAGCCTCGATGCTCGGCGGATGCATGGATTTCAATTGCAGGGTCATGATTTCCCAGCCGCTTTTCACCGGCGACTCATCATTCGATGTAAATGGAATCAGACGACGCTTCGGATCGATCGCAAACAATGGAATGGCGAGGCCTTCGTTGCGCTGCTTGAGATCATCGAGCGTGTAGTTGTCCTTGAGCTTGCTGGTCTTGATCACCGCACCGCTTTCGATCGCGTCTTCGAGGCGCACATCGTCGAGGCGGTCATCGAACAACCATGGCATCTTCAGGCTGCCGGTCAGGGTCAGCTTGGCCTTGTCGTGATCTTCGCTGGTGCGCAGGGCATAGACACCGTCGGTGCCCAGCTCGGAGCGGTAATGCAGGCAAGCCAAGGTGTTCTGGCCCGGGCGATTGCTCATGGCGAGCAGGCGCGCCACGCCGCTGGTATCGAGATGGTGTTCGGCGTGATCGGAAACCACGCTGCCGAAATAGGTCTTGAGTCCCGCCATGCGTGCGCGCTTGAGCGCATCCCAGTTGCTGTCGGCGAGGGTGACGTCGTAGCCGGCCTTCTTCAGCGATTGGCCGATGGTCACCGCGGCCAGACCCGAGCCGACAATGATCACGCCGAGTGGCTGTTCCTCGGCGAGCTTCCAGCGCAATGCCAGGCGTCGCGCGGTGAAACTCTGCACCAGCACGCTGGAGATGATGATGCTGAAAATCGCCGGCACCAGCAGCTCGCCGCCGTCGACGTTCTCCGCCTCCAGGCGCAGGGCAAACAAGGATGAAACCGCAGCGGCGACGATACCGCGCGGACCGATCCACGCGATCAGGCCGCGCTCGCGCATCGTCAATCGGGAGCCGGTCGCACTGGCGAAAACCGCCATCGGCCTGGCCACGAGGAACACCGCGATGAGGAATAGTGGAAAACCCCAGCCAAGGGTCTGGAAGCTGCCGAGATCAAGCCGTGCGGCAAGGATGATGAAGAGCAGCGAGACGAGCAGGATGGTCAGGCTCTCCTTGAAGCTGAGTACATCCTCCATGTCGAGTCCGCGCGTGTTCGCGAGCATCACGCCCATGACCGTCACCGCCAGCAGGCCGGCCTCGTGCGCAATCGTGTTGCTGGCCGTGAACACACTGAACAGCACGGCCAGGGTGACTACATTGCGCAGGTACCACGGCACCAGATGGCGCTTGAGCAGGTGGCCAAGCAGGAGTGCGCCGGCCATGCCGATGAGCACGCCCGAGAGGGCCAGTTTTGCAAGCACCCAGCCGATCTCGGCATGGTCTTCCTTCATCAGCAACTCGAGCGCGATCACGGCGAGAATCGCACCGATCGGATCAATGATGATGCTTTCCCAGCGCAACACCTTGTCCACCGCCGGGATCGGCCGGATCGCGCGCAACATCGGCGCAACCACGGTGGGTCCGGTCACGCAGGCGATGGTGCCGATCAGCAGGGCGATGCCGATCGGCGCATGCAGGAAATACAGGGCCGCCGCGGTGAGGACGAAGATGTTGATCGCGGCACCGAGGGTGACGAGATTAAGGATCGGCCCGCGCAAGCCGTGGATTTCACGAAAACGCAGGGTCAGGCTGCCCTCGAAGAGGATGATCGCGACCGACAACGAGGTCAGCGGGAACAGCAGTTCCCCGAACATCTCGTCTGGATCGAGCAGATGCAGGACCGGCCCGATGAGGATGCCGACGCCGAGCAACAACACGATGGCCGGCAGACGCACGCGCCAGGCGATCCACTGGGCAAGAACGCCGAGTACGACAATGCCGGTGAGGGCGAGGGGAATCGGAATGTCGGCGATCATGGGGTGACGAAACCGGGAATGACGCCAGTTTCAATGATTGCCACTGCTATCGGCAAGCAAGTCGAGGCGAACGGCTTGAGTCAGCCAGGCGAGCGCGTGCTGGCTTCCGTGTCGATGAGGGAGTGCCTTCCGCGAGGATGAAGAAAACATGCCAGCCAATGCTGGCCGACACCATGATTACCCGGAAAAATCGCTTGCCATCGATACGACCGCGCCTATCGTTGTCTGGCAGTTGAAATCCCATTCAGTCGGCACGTTTCACCTTGTCTCGCACGCGCCTGAGCGACTCAACAGCCTGCTTGGCACCGATGTTGGAATCAGGTGTGGTCACGTACATGTTGAGCATGCGATCAATGGCAACTCAGCGCGGGCGAAGGCGCGTTGCAGCGGCAGTCACAGCGAGTGAATCGGGACTCCCGGTATTTCCTGCAAGAATCTCAGCGGACCCACACTTCGACGCGCCGATTCTTGTTCCTGCCCGCCTCGCTGTCGTTGGAGGCGATCGCGATGGCGGGGCCGAAACCGCGCACCACGGCGGGGTCGATGCCGCGTACCTGCAGCGCCGTTTCCAGCGTCACCGCACGCCGGTGCGACAACTGCTGGTTGACCTCGGCGCTGCCACTGCTGTCGGTGAAGCCAAGCAGGAGCACGCGCTGCTGGCGATTCTGCGCGAGATGGTCGACCAGGCGCTGCAAATCCCGTTGTGCCTTGTTGTCGAACTGATCGCTGCCCAACTGGAAGCGGAAGTTCAGCGAGAGCCGCTCGGCATCGCGGGTCAATTCGAGGTATTCGGCGGGAAAGGCCGGCGATGGCTCCGGTTTTTCGCTGCGGATGTTCTGCGAGATGAAGCCGATCTTTTCGACCATGCTCTGGCCTTCGCTGCCGAGCGCGTATTGGGCCAGCTCTGCGGCGAGTGGATTGCCACCCTTGGGCGGCGTGTAGAAGAACAAGCGGCGCGACAGCGGATAGTCCTCGGTGCTGACCGTGAAAGAAGTCGGCAGGATCGCCAGGGTCTCGTCCGATTCGGCAATTGCCAGCACCTTCGCGTAGCGCACGTAGGGCAGGCCGATGAAACCGATCGCAGTCGGATCGTTCGCCACCAGGTCCGACAATTCGGTGCTTGATTCAAAGCGCCTGGCGTTGGGGATCAGGCTTGCCTTGATGCGTTCCAGCACGAGGCTCTTGAAGGTGTCGTAGGTGCCGGAGTGGTCATCGCGTGCGTACACGGTCACCGGGCCCGGCGTGCCGCCAAGCTGTGCCCAGTCGGAGTATTCGCCGGAGAAAAGGCGCGCCACCTGCGTGCTCGTCAACGCGCTGATCGGATTGGATGGATGCACGATCACCGCCAGCCCATCGAGCGCGATCACGTGTTCGCCGGCGATGCTGTTCATCTTGCCCGCCTTGGGCAGCAGTTCGGCCAGTTCGGAATCCTTGATCGGTCGACTCGCCATGCCCATGTCGGCGCCGCCACCGAGCAGGTCGGCGAAGGCGGTGCTGGAACCATGCGCGTGCACCTCGATGCTGAGGGCCGGCAAGGTGCTGCCCTGGGCCACGGCGTACACGGTCTTCTCGACCGGCTTGTCGCCATCGATCAAGCGCACATCCTGATAGCCGCGCTTGCGCAGCATGCCTTCGACCAGGGCTGGCGCAAGGTTCTCGCCAATCGTGTTGGAGCCGTGCAGGCGCAATGCCGGTGCCGGCATCGCCGCCGCCGCGTTGATTGGCACGGCACTCGTGTCGGCAGGCGAAACATCGGCCGTTGCCGGCGTGTCGGTGGCCGGAGTCGTCGGCCACATCAGGGTGAGGGCCGCTGCGAGAATGAGCAGTCCGGCCAATGCCAGGGCCGCGAAGACAATGCTGCGCTTCGTCAACGGGTGCCTTGCCGTCACCGTCCCGGCTGGTACTGCGCCAGGCTTGGCGAGGAAAGTCGAGATGACAGCAGGCGGCGCTGCCGGCGCGAGGCTCTCGTTTGCCGCCTGCTGTCCCAACGCACGGATTTCGCGGGCGATCTCGGTCAGGTCAGGAACACCCGACTGCATCGCATTGTCGAGCACGCTGGCGAGATAGTCGTGGTCGTTGAGCAGCATGTTGAGTTGCACGTAATGACCGCTGTGTTTCTGGTAGCGATGCTTCAGTTTCCACAGCCGATTCGTCAGTTCCACATGCGCGACGGAGGCGCGTGTCTGCGTTGCCGGATCGCGTGCCAACTTGGAAGTATTCATGGTGCATCCCCGAAATGCGCGTGATGCGGATCACGCCGTTGCGCATATGGTCAGCGCCGAAAATGAAGGGGAGGCGTCATGCATGTGAAACTTTTTTGTATCCGTTACTCGTTACCTTGCGACAATTTGCCGTTGCTGTGGCGATTCTGGACGCAATGCTGATCGAGTGCGGAATTCGCTCCATCGCCATTTCGGCGAAGGTCGCAGCGAAAGCGGTTGTGGGCAGATTGGGTGAAGTCGCGTCAGTGGGGCGCAAGTGTGAAGCGGAAGGCCGGGATTTCTCGTTTCCGGCGGCCTTGGTGCCAATGGTCTGGTCGGCTCGTCGGCAACCTGGTGAATGCGGGGGATTGGCAGGGTGGATGCGCGGCGCTTGTCCGCCCCGTGTTGCGGTGTTTCCCGACAAGGCGCGATGAAGCACAAAAAAAGCCGCGAATTCTCGCGGCTTTTGATTTGGCGCCCGAAGCTGGACTCGAACCAGCGACCCCCTGATTAACAGTCAAGTGCTCTAACCAGCTGAGCTATTCGGGCGGAGCCGCGCATTTTCGCGGCATCGGCAGGGATCGTCAAGCCCCCGCGTTTCATTCAATTCCCGATGGCCGCGCAGGCTGCTGCCGCCTGGCTCGGGCTGGGGATGCCGCTGCGCAGGCGCCCCGAGTTGCTGACCACCAGTGCGCTTGCCGATGCCACGCCGCGGCGGTCGCAGACGGTCAGGGTGAGGTTGCTGCCGTCGGAGCTGCCGTCGGCCTGGTAGCGGATCCGGTGCCGCCCGCTGGTGCTGAGGATGGCGACGCCCGCCGGCTGTGCCTGGGTGACGCCAATGATTTCCTCGGTCGCTTCATGTTCACCGTTCATGTTGTTGTCGATGAAGCTGATCCAGCCGTGCTGCCAGCGCAGGTCGTGCGCACAGTCACCTTGATTCGCCGAGGGGCAGACGACGACCTGGCGACTGCGCATGGCCGCGCCAATGCGCGCCTGGTTGATCGACACCGACAGGGCGCTGCGCGCCGAGCGTGAGGCGCTGGACTGCAGCAGGTTGCCAAAGGCGGGCAGGACCATCGTGGTCAGCACGGCGATGATGGAAAGCACAATCATGAGTTCGATCAGGGTGACGCCTGTCGCGTACCGGGGTTGCGCTCGCATGGCCGGGATCCGTTTGCAGGAAGGGTGGCTTCATGCTCGTGCGGAACCGCTCCGGCGACGATGGCCGTTTGCTGCGACGTGGTGTAGGAAAATGTCGATTGCCGAGGCAGGAATGCCGGATGCTCGTGTCCGGCTGATCTTGAAAGCCGAGGCTGTGACATGATTTGTCTGCTCGATGATCCGGTCTCGCAGTGTCGCCATGCTGCCTGGCCCGCGAACTGCTTGTATGCATCGTGCTGCCTCCCTGTCCCGGTGATTCGGGCGCCAATCCGTGGAAACCGATGACCGACCGATTCCAGCTTGAGGCACCTTATCGACCCGCAGGCGATCAGCCGCAGGCGATCGAACGCCTGGTTCGCGGATTTGAATCCGGACTCGCCCACCAGACCCTGCTCGGCGTGACCGGGTCGGGCAAGACCTACACGATTGCCAACGTCATCCAGCAGATCCAGCGGCCGACCCTGGTCATGGCCCCCAACAAGACCCTGGCGGCGCAGCTTTATGGCGAGTTCAAAGAGTTCTTCCCGCACAACGCGGTCGAGTATTTCGTCAGTTACTACGATTACTACCAGCCCGAGGCGTATGTCGCCGCGTCGGACACCTATATCGAGAAGGATGCTTCGATAAACGACCATATCGAGCAGATGCGCCTGTCGGCGACCAAGACCCTGCTGTCGCGACCGGATGCCTTGATCGTGGCCACGGTGTCGGCGATCTACGGCCTCGGCAAGCCGGAAGATTACCTGCAGATGCGCCTGATCCTCGCCCGTGGCGAGCACACCGACCAGCGCAAGTTGATCCGCCACCTTACCGAGCTGCAGTACACGCGCAACGACATGGAGTTGCGCCGCGGCAGCTATCGCGTGCGCGGCGAGGTGATCGACGTGTTTCCGGCCGAATCGGAAACCGAGGCGCTGCGCATCGAATTGTTCGACGGCGATATCGAGAACCTGGCGATCTTCGATCCCTTGACCGGCGAAGTGCTGCGCAAGGTGCCGCGTTACACGGTCTATCCGAAGACCCACTACGCGACCACCCGCGCGGCGACCCTGAATGCGGTGGAGACGATCAAGATCGAGCTCAAGGAGCGCCTCGAACAACTGTATGCGGCGAACAAGCTGCTCGAAGCGCAAAGGTTGCAGCAGCGCACCCAGTTCGATCTGGAAATGATGGCCGAGATCGGCTACTGCCAGGGCATCGAGAACTACTCGCGGCATTTGACCGGTGCCGCTCCCGGCGATCCGCCGCCGACCCTGTTCGATTACCTGCCCGCAGACGCCTTGCTCGTCGTCGACGAGTCGCATGTGACGGTTCCGCAACTGGGTGGCATGTACAAGGGCGATCGCTCGCGCAAGGAAAACCTCGTCGAGTACGGATTCCGCCTGCCTTCGGCACTGGACAACCGGCCGCTGCGCTTCGAGGAATGGGAAGCGCGCGCACCGCGCAGCATCTTCGTTTCGGCAACGCCAAGCGCATATGAGCTGGAAAAATCCTCGGGCAGCGTCGTCGAGCTGGTGGTGCGCCCGACCGGCCTGATCGATCCCGAGGTCGAAATCCGCCCGGTGCGCACCCAGGTCGACGATCTGCTTTCGGAATGCAACGCACGCATCGCCATGGGCGATCGCGTGCTGGTCACCACGCTGACCAAGCGCATGGCCGAGAACCTGACCGAATACCTCGGCGAACACGGTGTCCGCGTGCGCTACCTGCATTCGGACATCGAGACGGTCGAGCGTGTCGAGATCCTGCGCGACCTGCGCCTGGGCGAATTCGACGTGCTGGTCGGCATCAACCTGCTGCGCGAAGGCCTCGACATGCCCGAAGTCTCGTTGGTGGCGATCCTCGATGCGGACAAGGAGGGCTTCCTGCGTTCGTCGGGTTCGCTGATCCAGACGATCGGCCGCGCGGCGCGCAACCTGCGCGGCAAGGCGATCCTGTATGCCGACAAGGTCACCCGCTCGATGAAGATCGCGATCGACGAAACCGATCGGCGCCGCGCCAAGCAGGTCGAATACAACCTCGAACACGGCATCACGCCGAAGGGCGTCAGCAAGAAGATCACCGACATCATGGAGGGTGCGCGTGCCGAATCGGAGCGTTCGGGCAAGCGTGATCGTCGCGGCCGCCTCTCGGCCGCCGATCGCCAGGTTGCGGAGGAAGCCGCGGACTACCGCAAGATGTCACCCGACCAGGTGGCGCAGCGCCTGAAGAAGCTCGAAGCGCAGATGTACAAGCACGCCCAGGATCTCGAATTCGAGGACGCCGCCCGCGTGCGCGACCAGATCCACCGGCTTCGCGAGCAAGGCCTGATTGGTTGAACGTGTTTCGCTCAGCGCTGCACCCAGCCGCGATCCGCCAGCGCATCGACCAGCGCGTGGGTGTATTCGGATTTGTTGCGGAAATCCAGGTGCGAACCATCCGCCAACGGAATGTCTTCCAGGGCCGATATTTCGGTGTACCGAAGCGCCGGGGCGTGAATCGTGGCGGAGAGCCGCTCCCAGTAAAGTGATGGGGGAAACGCCTCGTCGGCGTATTCGCGCAACTTTCCCGACGTTGGCGTATCGTAAAAAATGACCTCGCCGCCGCGCCTCTTGATCTGCTCTACCCAATTGCCCACTTCGGCAAGCCCGGCAAGCCATTGTTCGGGTGAAGGTGGCGGATCGCTCTGCAGTCGGCGCTTGAATCCGTCGACGAACGCCTGGGTCGCCGCCGCTGTGTCTACCCGCTGGAAATCGATGTCGGCACTGCGATCGCGATGGAAGCGGATATGGGATTTCCACGGATTGGCGCGGCCGCCCGACCAGCGCAGCAGGGTTGGCAGCAGGCCGAAATCCGGATTGGCGATGACCGCCGTGCTTTGCCAGAGATCCAGTGCGCGCCGATGCACGCGCCAGCTGGGCGTCCACTGCTTTCGGTGGTAATCCACGTATGGCTGCTGCATGTCGAAGTAGTGGGCGCTGAGTCCTCGCGCGTCGATATCGCACAACACGACGCCATTGAAATCTTCGTCTTCGGCCAGGTCGCGCAGCACCGCCAGCGGATAGTGCCCGTTGATCGCCAGCATGACGGGTCTGTACCTCGGCAGGACAGCTTCAAGAATGTCCATGTCGATGCTGAACTCGATGCGCGAGGCACCAAGGATCACCAAAGGCGTGCGCGAATCCCGCGCATCGACTTGATCGCGTTGCTCGGCCCAGAGAAGCTTGGAGTCGATGATTCCAGGCTCATAACCCAGGCTGCGCCAATGGAGTTCAGTGCCAACGCACACGGCGACAGCAACCAGCGCACAGAAGAAGCACACCATGCCCCAGTGGCGGATCGAGCTAGAACTGGAAGTAGATGAACGCATGGTTGTCACCGGGTGAAAGCACGATCATGGCCGTCATCAGGCCAAGGAGGAGTCCGAGCAGGGGAGCGGGCAGGCGTGAAAACCACGGAATAGGCCCACTGTTCCGGAACAGCGCGTGGACCAGCACCAGCAGCGAGAACGTGACCAGGACGGTGAGTTGGCTTGGGCCAAGCTGGCCAATGCCCGTGGCCGCCGCGTGCAGGTCGAAAAGACTAAGCATGATTTGCCAGCCTTGGCTGACGTCGGTGGCGCGAAACCATGCCCAGGCGGTGCACACGCCCAGCAGGGTGATGATTGCGTAGGCGAATCGAAGCACGGCATTGTTCCAGCGCGCCGGCCACAGGTGTGCACGCACCGTGCGCTCAAGCACCAGGTAAAAGCCGTGCAGGCCACCCCAGATGACAAACGTCCATGCGGCACCGTGCCACAAGCCTCCGATCAACATGGTCAGCATCAGATTGCGCAATGTGCGCCACTCGCCTCCGCGATTGCCGCCAAGGGAGATGTACAGGTAATCCCGCAACCAGCTCGACAGCGAGATGTGCCAGCGACGCCAGAAATCGGAAAAGCCGACCGCGGCGTAGGGGTTGCGGAAGTTGGTGGGCAAGACAAATCCCAATGCAAGGGCGCTGCCCAGGGCGCAACTGGAATAGCCGGCGAAGTCACAGAATATCTGCCCGCTGAAGGCGAGCACGCCGGTCCACGCAGCGGCGCTGTCAGCGGTGCCAGGAGCATCGAAATACGCGTTGGCAATCGGCGCGAAAACCGAATCCGCGAGGACGATCTTTTCGAACAATCCCAGGATCAACAGGGCCAGGCCCATGCCGAGTCCCGCTGACGTCGTCGATCGCGGAGTCTCGATCTGCTCGCGCATTTGCGTAAAGCGGGTGATCGGTCCGGCCACCAGTTGCGGGAAGAATCCGACGTAGAGGGCGTAGTCGCGCCAGCTCGCAGTCGGCTTGAAGCGGCGGCGATAGATGTCGATGCAGTACGACAGCGAATGGAAGGTGTAGAACGAGATGCCGATCGGCAGGACGATGTCGAAGGCGGGCGGGGCGTAATTGATGCCTGCGCTGGCGAGCGCGGCGGCAAAATTGTCGAGCAGAAACTGGCTGTATTTGAAGTAGCCAAGCACGCCGAGGTTGATGAGCAGGGTGGCGATGACCCACAACTTGCGTCGGCGTGGATCTTCGGCGGCATCGATACGCCGGGCGACAAGCCAATCCAGCGTCGTCGAGCCAAGCAGCAGCAACAGGAAAGGCGGGTTCCACGCTGAATAAAAGACATAACTGGCAACCAGGAGGAGCCACTTGCGCGCGCCCCAATCGCGCAGCGCGTTGTAGCCCGCCAGCACCAGTGCGAAGAAGGCCAGGAAGGTGAACGAGTCGAATTGCATGCGCTGCTGTTGTCTCTGCGGTCGCCGCGGTGGCAACTCTCCCGGTTTGAACGGACCATTGGCTACGCGCTGGCCGGTCGCGATTATGGCGGATGCGGTCGCCACCGCCAACGCAGCGGACGTGCGCAGCAAGCGCGATGAAAATTCTGCTTGTGCCCGGACGCACAGTCGGTTAGTGTTCGCGGCCCCGTATTCAGGGGCGCGTAGCTCAGCGGTAGAGCACTACCTTGACATGGTAGGGGTCACAGGTTCGATCCCTGTCGCGCCCACCAACGATTACCGGAAACGAAGGAATGTTCCGGCAAAGCGAAGCAGCCAGTTCGGCTTTTTCGCTTCAAGACAGGAACGCCAGCTTCGTCCGGATCAGTCCCGACAATCGCCAACGACAGGAGCCGTAGTTCAAACGAACACGATCACCATGACGCGAACCTTTGCCCACTGATTGAACCGACGCGAAGCAAACTTGAAATGAAAAGGCGCTTCGGCGCCTTTTTTGTTGCCATGGATGGCACCGTGCCTGAAACGCAGGAGCGGCCTTCAGGCGATTCCGGAGTCCTCTTTTCCATGATCAACATCACGCTCCCCGACGGCAGCGTCCGTCAATTCGAAAATCCGGTCAGCGTGCAGGACGTGGCCGCTTCGATCGGCGCGGGCCTGGCCAAGGCGACCGTCGCCGGCAAGGTCGATGGCAAGCTCGTCGATGCCAGTGACCGCATCGACCACGACGCACGCTTGCAGATCATCACGCCGAAGGACGAGGAAGGCGTCGAGATCATCCGCCATTCCTGCGCGCATCTGGTTGGCCATGCGGTCAAGCAGTTGTTCCCGAGCGCGAAGATGGTCATCGGCCCGGTCATCGAGGAAGGTTTTTTCTACGACATCTGGTTCGAGCGCCCGTTCACGCCGGAGGATCTGGTGGCGATCGAAGCACGCATGGCCCAGTTGATCGACACCGAATACGACGTCATCAAGAAGATGACGCCGCGCGACGAGGTGATTGCCGCGTTCAAGGCGCGTGGCGAGGATTACAAGCTGCGCCTGATCGAGGACATGCCCGACGAAAAGGCGATGGGCCTCTACTACCATCAGGATTATCTCGACATGTGCCGTGGTCCGCACGTGCCGAACACGCGCTTCCTCAAGGCCTTCAAGCTGACCCGCATTTCCGGCGCGTACTGGCGTGGCGATGCGAAGAACGAGCAACTGCAGCGCATCTATGGCACGGCCTGGGCCGACAGGAAGCAGCTCGCCGCCTACATCCTGCGCATCGAGGAGGCGGAGAAGCGCGATCACCGCAAGCTGGCCAGGCAGCTGGACCTGTTCCATTTCCAGGAAGAAGCACCCGGCCTCGTCTTCTGGCATCCGAAGGGTTGGCAGATCTGGCAGGTCGTCGAGCAGTACATGCGCCAGGTTTACCGGGATTCCGGCTACGACGAGATCAAGTGCCCGCAGATCCTCGACAAGAGCCTGTGGGAAAAGACCGGCCACTGGCAGAACTATCGCGACAACATGTTCATCACCTCATCGGAAAGCCGCGATTACGCGCTGAAGCCGATGAATTGCCCGGGCCATGTGCTGGTCTACAACCACGGGTTGCACAGCTACCGCGAACTGCCGATCCGCTATGGCGAATTCGGTTCGTGCACGCGCAACGAGCCGTCCGGCGCCTTGCACGGCCTCATGCGTGTGCGTGGCTTTGTCCAGGATGACGGGCATATCTTCTGCACCGAGCAGCAGATCGAAGGCGAGGTCGTCGACTTCCATCGCCAGGCGATGAAGGTCTATGCCCATTTCGGTTTCACCGAAATCGCCTTGAAGCTGGCCTTGCGCCCGGATCAGCGCATTGGCTCGGATGAAACCTGGGACAAGTCCGAGGAAACCCTGCGCTCGGCGTTGCGTGCATCGGGCGTCGAATGGCAGGAACTGCCGGGCGAGGGTGCGTTCTACGGCCCGAAAATCGAATATCACATGCGCGATTCCCTCGGCCGTGCCTGGCAGGTCGGTACCATGCAGGTCGATTTCTCGATGCCGGGAAGGCTAGGGGCCGAATATGTCGGCGAGGATTCGGCCCGGCACACGCCGGTCATGCTGCACCGGGCCATTGTCGGCTCGATGGAACGCTTCATCGGCATCCTCATCGAACACCATGCCGGGCAATTCCCGGTCTGGTTGGCGCCGGTGCAGGCAGTGATCCTGAATATCACCGATGCGCAGGCCGATTTTGCCGCTGAAGCCATGCAAGCCCTTGTGGCGCAAGGATTCAGGGTCGAGACGGATTTGCGAAACGAGAAGATCGGATATAAAATCCGCGAACACACGCTTAACAAGGTTCCCTATCTGCTGGTCATTGGTGACCGCGAAAAGGAGGCAGGGGCCGTTGCCGTGCGTGCGCGTTCAGGGGAAGACCTCGGATCATTTTCGATCAGCGACTTCGCCGAACGCCTGAAAGCCGAGTCGCAGGTCGCCTGAAAGACCTTGATTCGATTGTAGAAACCGCCAGGAGTAATACGTATCGCAACCGAAAAAGCAAACCGTCGGAACCTCGAAATTCGGGTTCCCAAGGTCCGTGTCATCGGCGCAGACGGAGAACAGGTTGGTGTCCTGTCGCGCGACGAAGCCCTGAGCATGGCTCAGGATCTGGGTCTTGACCTGGTCGAGATCCAGCCCACGGCTGATCCGCCGGTTTGCCGGATCATGGATTTCGGCAAGTTCAAGTTTGATGCGCAGAAAAAGGCGCATGCGGCAAAGAAAAAGCAGAAGCAGGTCGAGATCAAGGAACTCAAGTTCCGCCCGACCACCGATGTGGGCGATTACGCGATCAAGATGCGCAACCTGCGTCGCTTCCTCGAAGAAGGCGACAAGGTGAAGATCACGATCCGCTTCCGCGGTCGCGAGATGGCGCATCAGGAACTCGGTGACGCGATGGTCAAGAAGATCGCCGCGGATATCGTCGAGGAGGCCGTGATCGAGCAGTACCCGCGCATGGAAGGCCGCTTGATGGTCATGATGATCGCGCCAAAGAAGAACAAGTGATTTTTGCCGGTGGAATGATCCGCCGGTGAATGAGGAGCGACCCGGAGCCCCGGGTCATACAAACCGGATCGAGCAGGAAGGAAAGCACGGTTGATGCCGTCGCTCGGGCCAGTAACGAAAAACCGAAAAGGAGTTGGGCCATGCCCAAGATGAAAACCAACCGGGCCGCTGCCAAGCGGTTCCGCAAGACGGCGTCAGGCAAGTTCAAGTGCGGCCACGCATTCAAGAGCCACATCCTGACCAAGAAATCGACCAAGCGTAAGCGCAATCTTCGCGGCACGAATCACGTGCGCGCCGAAGATGCCGGCCGCGTCGCCCGCATGCTGCCCTACGTGTAAGGAGGACTGACCCATGGCACGAGTAAAACGTGGCGTCACCGCCCACCGTCGGCACAAGAAGCTTCTGACCCGCGCGAAGGGTTATTACAACGCCCGCCGCAAGGTCTATCGCGTTGCCAAGCAGGCCGTCATCAAGGCCCTGCAGTACGCGTATATCGGCCGCAAGCAACGCAAGCGCCAGTTCCGTTCACTGTGGATCGTCCGCATCAATGCCGGCGCCCGCATGTACGGCCTGAGCTACAGCCGCCTGATGAATGGCCTGAAGAAGGCCAACATCAATGTCGATCGCAAGGTGCTGGCCGACCTCGCCATCCACGACATCGCGGCGTTTGGCGCCCTGGCCGAAAAGGCCAAGGTTGCTCTGGCTGCATAAGTCTGTTGCCGACGCCGCAAGGCGTCGGCATTGAGTCTCGATGAACGTGGGGAGCAGGCGCTGGCCTCGCTCCCCATTTTGTTTTTGCGCCGGTGAAGGGTTTCCAGGATGACGGATGCATTGAATACCCGTATCGAAGCGGCCCTCGCCTCGATTGCGGCCGCCTCGACGCTGGAACTGCTCGACGCCGAACGCGTCGCCGTGGTCGGCAAATCGGGATTCGTCACCGAGCAGCTCAAGCAGCTCGGCAAGTTGCCCGCCGAAGAACGCAAGGCCGCGGGCGAACAGATCAACATTGCCAAGAACGCCGTGCTCGAGGCGATCGCGGCACGCCGCACGGTGCTGGAGGAGGCTGCCTTCGAGGCGCGCCTCGGCAGCGAGCGCATCGATGTGACCCTGCCGGGTCGCCATGCCGATCGGGCCAACCTGCACCCGGTCACGCGCGCGATGGAGCGCATCTGCGAGATCTTCGCCCGTCTCGGTTATGACCGCCTCGACGGGCCCGAGATCGAGGATGACTGGCACAATTTCGAGGCACTGAACTTCGCCCCGGACCACCCAGCGCGCACCATGCACGACACGTTCTGGTTCCCGGACGGTCGCCTGTTGCGCACGCATACCTCGCCGGTGCAGATCCGCGGCATGTCGGGGCGCACGCCGCCGATCCGTCTTATCGCGCCGGGCAAGGTCTACCGCAGCGATTCCGATCAGACGCATTCGCCGATGTTCCATCAGGTTGAAGGTTTGCTGATCGACGAGACCTCGAGCTTCGCCGACCTGAAGGGAACCCTGGCGGCATTTGTCCGTTCGTTCTTTGAACGCGATTTCGAGATGCGCCTGCGCCCGAGTTTCTTTCCGTTCACCGAGCCGTCCGCCGAAATGGATATCGGCTGGAGCACCGCCAATGGCGAAACGCGCTGGCTCGAGGTGCTCGGCTGCGGCATGGTGCATCCGAATGTCCTGAAGAACTGCGGCATCGATCCGGAGCGCTACAGCGGTTTCGCCTTCGGCCTCGGTGTCGATCGCTTTGCCATGCTGCGCTACGGCGCCGACGACCTGCGCGCGTTCTTCGAGAACGATCTGCGGTTCCTCAGGCAGTTTGCCTGAAGGCCGGGAATAGGGAATGGGGAATCGGATAAAAGCTGTGCGGCTTTGCTCTGCTTGATCGATTCTCAATTTCCGATTCTCCATTCTCGGCGTGTAAACGCTTTGCTTCAAACCCATTCTCTATTCCCCATTCTCGATTCCCGGCCCCACAATGAAACTCAGCGAAAACTGGCTACGCGAACTTGTCGATATCCCGGTCGGGCGATCCGAGCTTGCGCATCGACTGACGATGAGCGGGTTGGAGGTGGAGGACATCAGCGTCATTGGCGATGCGCTTGCGGGCATCGTTGTTGCCGAGATTGTCGCTGCCGAGAAGCACCCGGATGCCGACAAGCTTCGCGTCTGCGCGGTTGATGTCGGACGGGGCGAGCCGCTGCAGATTGTCTGTGGCGCGCCAAATGCACGCGTCGGCCTGAAGGCGCCGTTGGCGACGGTGGGTGCGCGCGTTGGCGAGATCACGATCAAGGCGGCGAAGCTGCGCGGCGTCGCCTCGAACGGCATGCTGTGTTCGGCGCGTGAGCTTGGCCTCGACAGTGACGCGGATGGTTTGCTGGAGTTGCCGGGGAATGCTTCGGTTGGCATGGCCCTGGCCGAGTTTCTCGGCTTGCCGGACGCCATCATTGAAATCGGTTTGACGCCCAATCGCCCGGATTGTCTCGGCATGCATGGCGTGGCCCGGGAGGTGGCGGCCGAATTCGGCACGCATGCACGGATTCCTGCAACGCCGGTGCAGGCAGATACGCATGCGGACTCGCTCGATGTGGTCGTGCAGGTGCCGCAGGATTGCCCGCGTTATTGCGCTCGCCTGCTGCGTGGCGTCAATGCCGGAGCGCGCTCGCCGCAGTGGTTGAAGGAGCGCCTGCGCCGCGCCGGTATCCGTTCGATCAGTGCCATCGTCGATGTCACCGCCTACGTGATGATTGAAACCGGTCAGCCCATGCATGCGTATGACGCGGCGACGCTGCACGCGCCTGTGGTCGTGCGGCGCGCCAGCAAGGGCGAACAACTCACCCTGCTGGATGAACGCAGCGTCACGCTTGGCGAGGATTTCCTGGTCATTGCCGACCAGGACAGGGCAGTCGGCCTGGCGGGCATCATGGGTGGTCATGCAACGCGCGTGACGGACGCGAGCGTCGATGTCTTTCTCGAAGCCGCGCATTTTGCGCCAGCCGCCATCAGTGGCCGCGCGCGTCGTCTCGGCATGCATACCGATGCCTCGCATCGCTTCGAGCGCGGCGTCGATGCCGAACTGCCGCGCCAGGCAATCGAGCGCGCAACAGCCTTGCTGATCGCGATTGCCGGTGGCTCGGCCGGTCCCGTGGTCGAGCAGGTTTCCACGCCGCACCTGCCGCAGCGCACGGCGGTGAGCCTGCGTCGCGCGCGCCTGCAGCGAATCCTCGGCGTGGTCGTCGAGGATGCCGAGGTCGGTCGTATCCTCGAATCGCTTGGCATGCAGGTCACGCCAACGGCCACGGGCTGGTCCGTGGTGCCGTCATCGGCCCGCTTTGACATTGCCATCGAGGAAGACCTGATCGAGGAGGTCGCCCGCATCCACGGTTACGATCGCATTCCGGTGCAGGCACCGCGTGGCGAGATTGCGCCGGCGGCGATTCCGGAGAACCGCATTGCGCTGGCCGCGCTGCGCCAGCAACTGGCCGCGCGAGGTTATTCGGAGGCAATCTGCTATGCCTTCGTCGAGGCCGGGCTGCTGCAGACCTGGGGCCTCGATGATGCCGCGATTGCCCTGGCAAATCCGCTCTCCGCCGAGCTGGCCGTGATGCGCACCAGCCTGCTGCCCGGGCTGGTCACCGCTCTTGAAGGCAATCGCAAGCGCCAGCAGTCGAGGGTGCGCTTGTTCGAGAGCGGGCGCAGCTATCACATGGGCCAGGATGCACCGGTCGAGGTGGAGCGTCTGGCTGGCGTCGCCATTGGTGATGCCGGCAGCGAACAATGGGGCGTGCCGCGGCGGTCGATTGACTTCTTCGATCTGAAAGGCGATGTCGAATCGCTGTTCCAGCTCGCCGGTGCCAGTGCCGCTGAGTTTCGTTTCGAGGCGGGTGCTCCTGGCTGGCTGCACCCGGGCCGCTCGGCGACCATCTGGCGCGGCAGTGAACGAGTCGGCTATCTGGGCGCATTGAATCCGCGCTTGCAGAAGGCGCTCGATCTCGATGCGGATGTCTGTGTTTTCGAACTCGAGGTTGCGGTGTTGAACCGACGCCTGGTACCGCAAGCGGCGAAGCTTTCGCGCTTCCCTTCCGTGCGTCGGGACATATCCATCGTGGTGGCCGACGATGTGTCCTATGCGGACATCGAAGCGACCATTCGCCGCGCGATACCCGAGCGTCTGGTTGAAATCGTCCTGTTTGATCGTTTTGCCGGCCCGAACCTCGGAATTGGAGTCAAAAGTCTCGCTATGGGCTTGATTTTGCAGGATGGTTCACGCACGCTAACGGATCAGGACGCGGATGATTGCGTCAACCTGGCGGTCTCCGCTCTGGCGATTGGTTACAAGGCAAAGTTGCGGGGGCAGGATGGCGCTGACGAAGGCTGAAATGGCAGAGCGTCTGTTTGCAGACGTCGGATTGAACAAGCGCGAAGCCAAGGAATTCGTCGATGCGTTCTTCGATTCCGTACGTGATGCGTTGGAAAGGGGAGAGCAGGTCAAGTTGTCGGGTTTCGGCAATTTCGATTTGCGCTTGAAGAATCAACGTCCCGGGCGTAACCCGAAGACCGGCGAGGAGATTCCGATTTCCGCGCGGCGCGTGGTAACGTTTCGGCCGGGGCAAAAGCTGAAGGTCCGAGTAGAAGCCTATGCTGGATCAGGGGAGCAATAGCGAACTACCGGCGATACCGGCAAAGCGCTATTTCGCGATTGGCGAAGTCAGCGAGCTTTGTGGTGTCAAGCCGCATGTGCTTCGCTACTGGGAGCAGGAGTTCCCGAACCTCAAGCCGGTCAAGCGTCGCGGCAACCGACGCTACTACCAGCGTCATGACGTGCTCATGATTCGCCAGATCCGCTCGCTGCTCTACGACCAGGGATTCACCATCACCGGTGCGCGACAGCGCCTCGAAGGCCCGCAGGCACGCATGGAAGTGAGCATGTCCGGGCAGATCGTCAAGCAGGTGCGCATGGAGCTGGAAGAGGTCTTGCAGATCCTGCGTCGTTGACGAATGCGGGTGCGGTGGCGGCAAGCCTGCTACAATCCGCGCCCCTCGCAATATCAAGAAGAATCCGTTTCGTCGGGGCGTAGCGCAGCCTGGTAGCGCACCTGCCTGGGGGGCAGGGGGTCGTGGGTTCGAATCCCGCCGCCCCGACCATTTCGGATTCTTGCCGCGTCGCGATCTCCGCGCCGCCCCATTCCCGCCTCATGTGTTCCAGTCTGCGCAGTGCGCGGGATTCGCGATGCCCTGGCGTGCCAGACATCGGGCACGGGCAACGCTCAGGCGGCATCGGTTGTGCCAGCAGATCAGCGTTGCCCTAAACTACGCGGATGATTACTGAACCCAGCGGCCGTCGCGGCCTTTACCCGGAAATCGAACCCTTCGATTCCGGCATCCTGCAGGTTTCCGCCCTGCATCGACTCCATTACGAGCAATGCGGCAATGCCAAGGGCAAGCCGGTGGTCTTCCTGCACGGCGGCCCGGGTGCCGGCTGCAACCCGACTACGCGACGCTTCTTCGATCCCGCGCACTACCGCATCATCCTCTTCGACCAGCGTGGTTGCGGGCGTTCAACCCCGCACGCCGAGCTGACCGACAACACGACCTGGGACCTGGTTGCCGATATCGAGCGCCTGCGCGAGCACCTCGGCATCGATCGCTGGCAGGTTTTCGGCGGCTCCTGGGGATCGACCCTGGCCCTGGCCTATGCCGAAACGCATCCGCAGCGCGTGACCGAGATGGTCCTCCGCGGCATTTTCATGTTGCGTCGCTGGGAACTCGAATGGTTCTACCAGAAAGGTTGCGATGCCTTGTACCCGGATGCCTGGGAGGCCTATCTCGCGGCCATTCCCGAAGCCGAGCATGGCGATCTGATGAGCGCCTATCACCGCCGCCTGACGAGTGCGGACGCAGCCGTGCGCGTGGCCGCTGCCAAGGCCTGGTCGGTGTGGGAAGGATCCACCAGTTTCCTGCTGCAGGATCCGCATCATATCGACGGTACCGCCGAGGAAGAGTTCGCCCTTGCCTTCGCCCGCATCGAATGCCACTACTTCGTCAACGGCGGCTTCTTCGAGCATGACGATCAATTGCTGCGCAATGCGCATCGCCTGAAGGATATTCCAGCGGTGATCGTGCAGGGTCGCTACGACGTGGTCTGCCCGGCACGCAGCGCCTGGGACCTGCACCGGGCCTGGCCACAAGCCGATCTGCGCATCGTCGCCGATGCCGGGCATTCGGCGCTTGAACCGGGCATCACCCACGAGTTGATCGAAGCCACCGATCGCTTTCGCTGAGTCATCCGCTTGGTCGCGATGCGCCTGCAACTGCTCGGCAACTGCCCGGCAACTGCTCCTGCGTTGCTCTCGACGGCTGTTCCCGACGCCGTTCTACCGCATCCATCCATGGATGCGTACCTCCCGCATCCGTGCAGTCGTCCTGCGTTGCAGGCATGCAGGCCATCCTGGCCATGAAAAAGGCCCGCGATGCGGGCCTTTTTCGCAGCGCAGGGAAATGGACGATCAGGCCGCTTCGGCGCGATCGGCGGCACTTTTGCGCGGGCCTTCCGTCAGTGCGCGGCGGACGCCGCCAACCAGCAGGTTGACCTCGGCTTCGCTGATCGCGAAATGCGGGGTGAAGCGCAACGAGTTGGTGCCACCGTGGATCACGCCATAGCCGTGTTCGCGCATCCATTCCTCGGTGCTGTTTGCGCCGTAGCACTTGAAGTCATTCGACAGCTCGCAGGAAAACAGCAGGCCGGTGCCTTGCACCTTGGTGATGTAGCCGGGCATTTCCGCCATCAGCGCGTTCAGCTTGTCGATGAACTGGCGACCGCGCAGGCGGATGTTGGCGCGGATTTCCGGGGTGAGCATTTCCAGCACCGTGCAGGCGACATCGAGCGCGCGCGGATTGCTGGTCATGGTGTTGCCGTAGATGCCGCGCTTGTAGAGCTCGGCCGCATGAGCGCTGACGGCCAGCACCGAGAGCGGGAACTGTCCGGCATTGAGTGCCTTGGAGTAGGTTTCCATGTCCGGCGGATCGATGCCTTCCATGCCCGGATAGTCGACAAACGAGAGCACGCCGTGCGCGCGCAGTCCGGCCTGGATCGAGTCGATCAGGAGCAGGCTGCCGTGGGCCTTGGTCAACTCGCGAGCGGCCTTGTAGAACTCGACCGTTACCGCCCGGCCCGGGTCGCCTTCGCCCATCACCGGTTCCAGGAACATCGCCTCGATGAACCAGCCGTTGTTGTCGGCATCGGCAAACACCTTGCGCAGTTGCGCCACGTCGTAGGCATCGACAGTGAGGACGCTGCGTTCGTTGCGGTAGCTGGCAAGATTCTGCTGATAGACCTTGCGCGTGGAATCGGAGTAGAGCGCCGGACGATCGGTGCGGCCGTGGAAAGCGCCCTTGACGGCCAGGCGCTTGATCTCCCGTCCGGCATGGCGTGCGCCTTCATCGGTCATCAACTTGGCGTTGACGTCGGTGATGCGCGCGGCCAGCGAGACCGCTTCCGAACCCGAGTTCAGACAGAGGAAGCGGGCGTAGGGCGAGCCGCCGCGGGTGTGGCCAATCTCGCGCTTGAGCGCCTCGGTCATGCGCAACTGGGCGAGGTTCGGCGTCATGATGTTGGCCATCACCTGGGCGCGCGCGAGGACTTCGAGCACCGGCTTTGGCGCATGGCCGAAGCCGAGCATGCCGTAGCCACCGGCATCGTGGATCACCGCACCCTTGAGGGTGACGATCCACGGCCCACGGGCACTCAAGGCGACGTAGGGGTTGACTCCGTCATCCGGATAGAAATTCACGTAATCGGCCTGGATGGCATGGATCTGCTCGTTCTCATCGAGCTTGAGCAGGTCAGCGCGACTCGAGCGCAAGGCGAGAAATGCCGCGTAGGCGGCATCGATGGCTTCGGCCAGCTCGGGGTAGCTCCCGAAAAGGGTTTCCAGGACGGCGTCGTCGAGGCCCGAGGTTTTCGCTGCAGCGCCCGCTGCACGCATCTCATGCAATTTCACCAGCAACGCATTCATCGTGATTCTCCCGAAAAGCACAAAGCCCACGCCGGGTCACGTCGTGGGCAGTCAGGCCTTAGCCATTGATTAAAAAAGAAAAACCGCTTTGCAAAGCGTATCACATCGGGGCCATTCGCGGTACCCCCGCGCGCATTCCGGGCGCTCCTGCGGGCCTGCCGGGCAGCAGCGGATGCGGCACTCGCGCATGACGCCTGTCAGGCGCGATGCCTGATGGGCGCGACTGCGCCCGGGCGCCGCGCACGGGCAGGATAGGCACACGCTGAAGGAGCACCATCCATGTCCATTTCATCCATCCCCGCGCTGGCCGAGTTGCGGGCCGCCAGCAAGCGTTACGGCAAGCAGCTTGCCCTCGACGGCGTTGACCTTGCCCTGCATGGAGGCGAGCTGCTCGCCCTGCTCGGCCCGAACGGCGCCGGCAAGACCACCGCGATCGGCTTGCTGCTTGGCCTGCTGCAGGCCGATGCCGGCACGGCTCATCTGTGCGGCCGCCCGCCGCAGGATCTCGACGCGCGGCGCACGGTCGGCCTCATGCTGCAAAGCGCAGGCATTCCGGAAACGCTGAAGGTGGGCGAACTGCTCGACTTGACGCGCAGCTACTATCCCGCGCCGCGCAGTGTCGCCGACTGCGTCGCCTTGGCCGGGCTTGATGGCTTGCTCGATCGCCGTTACGGCAAGCTCTCCGGTGGCCAGCAGCGCCGCGTGCAATTCGCGCTCGCCCTGTGTGGTCGGCCACGCGTGCTGTTTCTCGACGAACCGACCACGGGACTCGACATCGAAGCGCGGCAGGGTTTGTGGAAGGCCATGCGCGAGCTGGTCGCCGACGGCTGCGCAGTGTTGTTGACCACGCACTACCTGGAGGAGGCCGAGAGCCTGGCCGATCGCGTCGTCGTACTCAACAACGGTCGCGTGGTTGCCAGGGGATCGGTGCAGGAGATCCGCGCGCACGTGGCGCAGCGGCGCATCCGCTGCGTGTCGTCGATCGATCCCGAGGACATCGCCAACTGGCCGCACGTGCGCAGCGCACGCCGCGAGGCTGGCCGCATCGACATCGTTGCCGATCTTGCCGAATCGGTGGTGCGCCGCCTGCTGGCCGAAGATGCCGGGCTCAGCGATCTCGAAGTGCAGAGAGCAGGCCTGGCCGAAGCATTCATCGAACTGACCCGGGAGGCCGCGTGATGAACCCGATTGCCCTGCAGGCGCACAATCCGCTGCGCAGTTACCTGCTCGAAGCGAAGTATGAATTCCTGCGCCTTTGGCGCACGCCGTCCTTCGTCTTGCCGACCTTGCTGTTTCCTTCCTTGTTCTACGTGTTGTTCGGCGTGATCCTGACCCGTTCGCCCGGCGGCGAGATCTCGCAGTACCTGCTGGCAACCTATGGCGTGTTCGGCATCATGGGCTCGGCGCTGTTCGGCTTCGGCGTGACCATCGCGATCGAACGCGAGCAGGGCCTGCAGCGCTACAAGCGCGCATTGCCGATGCCGCCGGCCGCCCTGCTGGTGGCGAAGATGGCCATGGCGATGATCTTCGCCAGCCTGATCTCGATCATGCTGGCAGGCATCGCGGTGACCTTGGCCGGCGTTGCGCTGACTCCTGTCCAGTGGTTGCTGCTGTTCCTCGTCAACGTGCTCGGCGTGTTGCCGTTCTGCGCGATCGGCTTGTGGATCGGCAGCCTGGTCGCCGGCTCGGCGGCTCCGGCCGTGGTCAACATCCTGTACTTGCCGATGGCCTTTCTCTCCGGCTTGTGGATGCCGCTGTCGATCCTGCCGGCCTTCATTGCCAAGGCTGCGCCGCTGTGGCCCTCGTATCACCTCGCGCAGATTGCGCTGAAGGTGGTCGGTCGCGATGCCGGTGGGCCGCTGTGGAAACACCTGCTCGTGCTAGCGGTGTTCACGCTTGCCTGTTTCGCGCTGGCGCGGCGCCGCTTGCAGGCGGCAGAATGAAACACGAGGCGGACTTGCATGCGATCACCGTCCCGGATCGCCGCATTTCGTTGTTGGATTGATCCTGTAGAGTTGCCTTGAGCGCGGCATGAGGAGCTGACGATGACGACGCAGCACGCACCGTTTCATTACTGGCGTGGCCGCCTGATCCCCGAGGAACTGCAACTGGGCTGGGCTCCGTTCTACAACCTCGGCTTTCTCCTCTTCCTGTTCATGCCGGCGCTGTTTGATTACCAGGGCAAGACGGAAATGTACTGGATCGGCATGCCGGCCGGGATCCTGTGGCCGACCCTGGCCACGGTTGCCGTGTTCCTGCCGCTCTACTTCAGGGCGCATTGGAGCGGAGGCCGCTCGCCGATCGCGTACACGCTGGCGATTGCCGCGCTCGGTTTTCTCCTGCTGCCGGTGAATCCCTTCGCCAATACCTACATCATCTACGCCGTCGCCTTTGTCGCGCAGATCGGGCGTCGGCTGGCCTTGCGCCTGCTCTGGGTGGCCGCCATCCTGCTTGCCTTCCTGCTGGAAATCGTCCTCGTCCGCTTCCCCATCTTCATCTTCGCGCTGACCACGATCATTGCCGTGGCCGTGTTCTTCGGCAACCATTTCTACGGCGAAAACGCGCGCAAGCGTGCCGAACTCAAGCTGTCGCATGACGAAGTGCGGCGGCTCGCCGCGCTTGCCGAGCGCGAGCGCATCGGTCGCGACCTGCACGACCTGCTCGGCCACACGCTGTCCCTGGTCGCCTTGAAATCGGAGCTGGCCGGAAAGTTGTTCGAACGCGATCCGGCTGCGGCACGTCGCGAGATCGACGATGTGACGCGGGTCGCCCGCGATGCGCTGACCCAGGTGCGGCGTGCGGTGAGCGGAATCCGTGCCGCCGGTCTTGCTGCGGAACTGGCCTCGGCGCGGTTGTTGCTCGAGTCCGACGGCATCGCATTCCAGTATGAGTTCGGTGATGTCGCCTTGCCCGTCGAAGTGGAAACGGCATGCGCGCTGGTCGTGCGCGAGGCGATCACCAACATCCAGCGCCATGCGCGGGCGGCGACCGCCGAGGTGAAGCTGGAAAGTGACAACGGCCAGGCCATCCTCAGCATCAGCGATGATGGCCGCGGCAATGCCATCGTCCCCGGCAACGGCTTGTCGGGCATGCGTGAGCGCGTCGAGGCGCTGGCTGGCAGCTTGCGCATCGATTCAAGACCCGGCACCGGCACGCGCATCGAGGTGCGCCTGCCTTTGCCATCGCCACGCGAGATATCGACCACGCCGCTTGCCACGCCGCCGCTGGCTGCGCAATGAGCACGCCACGCCGCCGCGGATTTGCTACTTTGCGCAGATGAAACCGCAGGCCTTGTCCAGTCGATGATCCGCGTACTGCTTGCCGAAGACCAGGCCATGGTGCGCGGTGCGCTGTCGGCATTGCTCAGCCTCGAATCCGACATCGAGGTGCTCGGTGCCGCCGCCGATGGCGAAAGCGCGTGGCGCGAGGTGCAGCGCCTGCAACCGGACGTGCTGGTCACCGACATTGAAATGCCGGGACTGACCGGCCTGGAACTTGCCCAACGCATCCAGCGCAACGAGTTGCCGATCAAGGTGGTCATCGTCACCACGTTTGCGCGCCCCGGATTCCTGCGTCGCGCGCTGGATGCAGGGGTTGCCGGCTACCTGCTCAAGGATGCGCCCGCGGAAAATCTCGCCGAAGCCTTGCGCAAGGTGCATCGCGGGGGGCGCTCGATCGATCCGCAACTCGCCGTCGACGCCTGGTCCGAGGCTGATCCGCTGAATGAACGCGAGCGCCAGGTGCTGCGCCTGGCCGGAGAGGGCATGGGTGCCGGCGACATTGCCGCCCAGCTCAACCTTTCGCATGGCACGGTGCGCAACTATCTTTCCGAGGCAATCGGCAAGCTCGGCGTCAGCAATCGCATCGAGGCCTATCGGTTGGCGCGGCAGAAGGGCTGGTTGTAGCAATCTCGTGCGCCCAGCCGCAGTGCGGCGTGTCGGCTACAATGCGCGCCCCCGCAAGTGATCGCGTCGCCTTGAAGAAATCGGATTTCCATTTTGACCTGCCGCCCGAGCTGATCGCCCAGCAACCACTTGCCGAGCGTTCGGCCAGTCGACTGTTGCTGCTCGATGCCGAACGGGCGTCGATGGCGGATCGGCAGTTGCGTGAATTGCCGGAATTGCTGCGCGCAGGCGACCTGCTCGTGTTCAACGATACCCGTGTGCTGCCGGCGCGCCTGTTCGGGCGCAAGGAAAGCGGTGGCGCGGTTGAAATCCTGATCGAGCGCGTCAGCGGAACCCATGAAGCGACCGCGCAACTGGGTGTCAGCAAGAAACCGAAGGAAGGTGCCGCGATCGAATTGGCCGATGGCTCGCTTGCGCGCGTTCTCGGCCGCCAAGGCGAGTTCTTCCGCCTGCGCTTCGAATCGCCGGAGCCGCTGGAAAAACTGTTGCTCAAACTCGGCCGCATGCCCTTGCCGCCGTATATCGAACGCACTGCGGATGCCCTCGACAGCGAGCGCTACCAGACCGTGTTTGCGCGCGAACCCGGCGCCGTGGCCGCACCGACCGCCGGCTTGCACTTCGACCAGAGTCTGCTCGATCGACTTGCCAACCGTGGCATCGAGTCCGGCCATATCACCCTGCATGTCGGCGCGGGCACCTTCCAGCCCATGCGTGCCGAGAAACTCGAAGATCACACCATGCATCGTGAATGGCTGAATGTCGGTGCCGAGCTGGTCGACAGGATCCACCACACGCGCGCTCGCGGCGGTCGTGTCATCGCGGTCGGCACCACCGTCGTGCGTGCGCTGGAAAGCGCCAGCCACGATGGCGTGCTCGAACCGTTCGCCGGCGAAACGCAGATCTTCATATTCCCGGGCTACCGGTTCAGCAGCATCGACGCCCTGCTGACCAATTTCCATCTGCCCGAATCGACCCTGCTGATGCTGGTCTCGGCATTTGCCGGCCGCGAGTTCATCCTTGACGCCTACCGCCATGCCGTCGAGCAACACTACCGGTTCTTCTCGTATGGTGATGCGATGTTGGTGTGGCCGCTAGGTGCCGGGAGTCGGGAATCGGGAATCGGGAATGGGTAGGAGCAAGAGCAGGAGCGCATTTCTACGACAACATGATTTGGCGCAAGGTTTCGCCCCCATTCTTGTCTGGTTCGAGGAGTGCTTGAACTATTCCCCATTCCATATTCCCGATTCCCTTTCAAATGAAATTTGACCTCCTCGCCACCGACTCCACCGCCCGTCGCGGTCGCCTGACTTTCCAGCGTGGCACGATCGAGACGCCGGCTTTCATGCCGGTTGGCACGTATGGCACGGTCAAGGCGATGACGCCGCGGGATGTCGAGGAGACCGGTGCCGAGATCATCCTCGGCAACACCTTTCATCTGTTCCTGCGGCCGGGACTCGATGTCATCGGCGACTTTAGCGGCCTGCATCGCTTCATCGGCTGGCACAAGCCGATCCTGACCGACTCGGGTGGTTTCCAGGTTTTCTCGCTCGCGCACAAGCGCAAGATCACCGAGGAGGGCGTCACCTTCGCCTCGCCGGTGGATGGCGCGAAGGTGTTCCTGAGTCCCGAGGAGTCGATGCGCATCCAGCAGGTGCTCGATTCCGATATCGCGATGATCTTCGACGAGTGCACGCCGTACCCGGCCACCGAGCAGGTGGCGCGGGAATCGATGGAGCTGAGCCTGCGCTGGGCGGCGCGGTCGCGACGCGCCTTTGACGAGCACGGCAATCCGAATTCCCTGTTTGGCATTGTCCAGGGCTCGGTCTATCCCGATCTGCGCAAGCGCTCGGCGCATGGCCTGGTCGAAATCGGATTCGACGGTTATGCGATTGGCGGCCTCGCGGTGGGCGAACCGGAGGAAGAACGCAATGCGACGCTGGAGTCGATCGAGGCGCACCTGCCTGCCGACAAGCCGCGATACCTGATGGGCGTGGGCCGGCCCGAGGACATCGTCGAAGCGGTGCGCCGTGGCGTCGACATGTTCGATTGCGTGATGCCGACGCGCAATGCGCGCAACGGCTTCCTGTTCACGCGGCACGGCACCCTGCGCATCCGCAACGCGAAGTTCGCCTGCGACACGCGCGTGATCGAGGAAGGTTGCGCCTGTTATGCCTGCCGCTCCGGATTCAGTCGTGCCTACCTGCGCCATCTGGATCGCTGCGGTGAAATCCTCGCCAGCCAGCTCGCCACGATCCACAATTTGCATCATTACCAGGAACTGATGCGCGGACTGCGTGCGGCGATCGAGGCGTCCCGGCTGGATGCATTCGTGGCCGGGTTCTACGCCTTGCGCGCGAGCGAAGGGGAAGCGATTTGAATATCCTGCCATCCGGCGCGCAGCAATGAAGATGCGTCAGCGGGATCTCTTCAGTCGCGCCCAGCCAGGCTTGCCTGGGCGCAAGGGTTCCTGCAAGGCAATTTCCCGATGATCAACAAGGATCAGCGAACGCAATGAAAACTGTACTGGTCACCGGCGGTGCCGGTTTCATCGGCGGCAACTTCATCCTCGACGTGCTCGCCCTGGGTGGTTACCGCATCGTCAACCTCGATGCGCTGACCTATGCCGGCAACCCCGACACGCTGGCCGATGTCGCCACGCATCCGGACTATGCCTTCGAGCATGGCGATATCGGTGATCGCGCACTGGTGCAGCGCATCCTCGCCACGCATCAGCCAATGGCAATCCTCAACTTCGCCGCCGAATCGCACGTCGATCGCTCGATCGATGGCCCGGCCGAGTTCGTGCAGACCAATGTCGTCGGCACCTTGAACCTGCTCGAATGCGCGCTCGCCTATTGGCGCGGCTTGCCGCTCGAGCGCCAGGATGCGTTCCGTTTCCTGCACGTGTCGACCGACGAGGTGTACGGATCGCTTGGCCCGGTCGGAAGGTTCACCGAGGAATCGCCGTACCAGCCGAATTCGCCGTATTCGGCATCCAAGGCGGCTTCCGATCATCTCGTGCGCGCCTTCCATCACACCTACGGCTTGCCGGTGCTGACGACAAACTGCTCGAACAATTACGGGCCATTCCAGTTCCCGGAAAAGCTGATTCCCCTCATTATCCAGAAAGCGCTTGTCGGCGAGGCCTTGCCGGTCTATGGCGACGGTCGCAATGTGCGTGATTGGCTGTATGTGAAGGATCATTGCAGGGCGATCCTGCGCGTTCTCGAAATCGGCCGCGTCGGCGAGGTTTACAACGTCGGCGGCGACGCCGAACGCGAGAACATCCATGTCGTGAGGACGATCTGCGCCTTGCTCGACGCGCGCCAGCCGCTGGCCGACGGGCGCAAGCGGGATTCCCTGATCACCTACGTCAAGGATCGGCCCGGCCATGATCGCCGCTACGCGATCGATGCCTCGAAGATCAAGCGCGAACTCGGCTGGCAGCAGACCGAATCCTTCGAATCGGGACTGGCAAATACCGTTGACTGGTATCTGGCGCACCAGCAATGGGTTGGCCGCGTGCTGGACGGGAGTTACCGGATGGAGCGCCTGGGCGCGGCCTGAATCCTTGTCCCTGCGCCGTGAATCAGGAGCTCCGGTTCACCGAATAATCCGCCAACAGGGAAAGCGCATCGCGGGCCGGTGAGGTGGGCAGGGCGGACAAGGTCGATCGTGCCGCTTGCGCGTAGTGCTCGGCGCGCGAGCGTGCATGTTCGATGGCGCCGGAATCGCGGATCGCGGCAATGATGTTGTCGAGTGAATCGAGCCCGCCGGATTCAATCGCGCGTCGCAGGCTTGCTGCTTGCCCGGCGGAGCTGTGGGCGATGGCGTGTATGACCGGAAGGGTTGGCTTGCCTTCGGCGAGATCGTCGCCGATGTTCTTGCCGAGTGTGTCGGCATCGGAAACATAGTCGAGCACGTCATCGGCAATCTGAAATGCATAGCCGAGATCGAGCCCGTATTGCGCGAGCGCTTCTTCCTGCTCGGTCGGCAATCCGGCGAGCACCGCGCCAAGGCGCGTCGCCGCCGAGAACAGCACTGCGGTCTTGCGTTCAATGACGTCGAGATAGGCCTGCTCGGTGGTGTCGGCATTGCCGATGTTGAGCAGCTGCAGGACTTCGCCCTCGGCGATGCGGTTGGTGGTGTCCGCGAGGATGCGCATGATGCGCATGTCGTCGAGCTCGACCATCATCTGGAACGATCGTGAATAGAGGAAATCGCCGACCAGCACGCTGGCCGCGTTGCCCCATACCGCGTTCGCCGTCTTGCGTCCACGCCGCAGATCGGATTCATCGACGACATCGTCATGCAGCAGGGTCGAGGTGTGGATGAACTCGATCAGGGCGGCGAGCAGGACGTGGCCGTTGCCGCGGTAGGCGCAGGCGCGCGCGGCGAGCAGGTGCAGCATCGGCCGCAGGCGTTTGCCGCCACTGCCGATGATGTGCGCGGAAATCTGGTTGATCAGCACGACATTCGATGCGAGTCGTTGGCGGATCAGCGAGTTGACTGCCTCCATGTCGGCAGCAGCAAGCGCCTGCACGTCGGCAAAACTGCGGATTTCCGCGTTCTCGGCAAGTAGCATGGAGCTCAAAGGTCATTCCCCGCATCGAATGCGCCCAGTATAGCCGGCACGTTCAACGGCAATGCATGCATGCCTGCAATATCGACGCCTCCACGTCTGCGCAGGATCCAGTCGGGTGCTCAATGCAAGGCGCCGCCGCAGCTCGAACCCTGTCCTGCGGTGCAGCCAAAGCAATGGCCGGCGACGCCAATTGCCTTGGGCAGATCCTGCGCGAGCAGGTCGCGCAGATGGGTATCCTGCCCGCGCCCGGCCAGCGGCAGCTTGAGCATCTGGTTGAAATCGCAGTCGTAGACCTTGCCATCGTGGCCGACGCTCAAGGTCGAGCGGCACATGACCGCATCGAGATTGGCATCCTGGTGCGCATTGCGCAGGGTTGCCATGTAATCGTCGAACTTCCCCTTCGACAGCAACCACGAACCAAAACGCTGGATCGGCATGTTTGCCAGCGCGTACAGGTGGTTGAAGCGGATGCCGAAATTCTCGGCGAGGAGGTGCCGGTAATCCTGTTCAAGTTGATCCTGCGCTGGCGGCAGGAAGGCACCGTTCGGGTTGTAGACCAGGTTGAGGATGAGTTTGCTGTCGGGCATGGCATAGCCGAGCGCATTCAGCCTCTGCAAGGCCGTGATCGAACTTTCGAAGGTGCCTTCGCCACGCTGCTCCTCGACATTGGCCTGGCTGTAGCAGGGCAGGGAGGCGATGGCTTCGACTTCATGCGCGGCGAGGAATTCGCCGACCCATGCATAGCCGGGCTCCTGCATGATCGTCGGATTCAGCCGATCCATCACGTGCAGGCCTCGCGCCTTTGCGGTTTCCACCAGCCAGCGGAAATCGACGTTCATTTCCGGTGACCCGCCGGTCAGGTCGAGAATGCCGACGCCGAGTCGTGCGCCGACTTCGAGGGCGAGCTGCATGGTCTCGCGATCCATGGTTTCGGTGCGCCGCGGACCGGCATTGACGTGGCAATGGATGCAACTGAGGTTGCAGCGATAGCCGAGATTCAACTGCAGGGTGGTGATGCGCCCGCGTTCGATCGAGGGAAATTCGCTGTGGGCAAGCTGGGGCCAGGTATCACGCATGAGGTGTGCGGTTCTTTCCGGTCGGGGTGGTGGCGTCGAGAAACGGTTGCATGAGCATGCCACGAAGCCGCTGCGAGGCGTCGTCGCGGAATTCGTCAAGGCCGAGGCGCATGCCCAGGTGGCCATCGCGCGGTTGCTCGGTGGCCGAGCCAAACAGGCGATCCCAGATGCTCAGCAGGTTGCCGTAGTTGCTGTCGGTTTCCTCGCGGTGCACCGAATGATGCACGCGATGCCAGTCGGGGGTGATGACGAACCGGCGCAAGCCTTGATCCCAGCGCTTGGCGATGCGGATGTCGGCATGCGAGAACAGGGCAAATGCGGCAAGCAGGATCTCGTAGCACAGGACGGCAAGCGGCGCGGCACCAAGCGCGGCAATGACCAGCGCCTTGCAGAGCAGCGAAAACACGATCTCGAACGGATGGAAACGCAAGCCCAGGGTCAGCTCGAAATTGAGATCGGTATGGTGCAGGCGATGCAGGCGCCACAGCCACGGCAACTCATGCATGGCCCGGTGCTGCCAGTAGATGGCCAGGTCGAGCACGATGATGGTGAGCGCAAATTCGATCGCCAGCGGCCACTCGAGCAGGTTGAACAGGCCAAGCTGCCTCTCGGCCAGCAGCGTGGCCAGGCCGACCAGGGTCAGCGGCAGCAGCAGGTACACGATGGCGGCGGAAATCAGCGGCAAGGACAAATTGCGCACATAGCGGCCAGGTGCGGAATGATCGCCACGCCGCGGCATGCGCAGCTGCAGCACGAGGAGGACGGCAAACACGCTGGCAACCACCGCAAAGCGGGTCGATGCGGCATGCGTGAGCAGCCACGCGATCACGTGCAAGGCTCCGCGATCGTCGACAATTCGGCAAGCAGATCGATCATGCCTTGCTGTTCGACAGTCGCGGCCGGCAGTGCCTGCAGTTGCGCGCGGACAGCGGCGAAGTCGGCGAGCGTATCGATGTCCTGCAGGCTGGCGAGTTCGCACCAGTCACCAAACGCATCCATGGCACGGACGAATTCATTGGCCGTGGCAGCCTCGCTGTAACGCGGCTCGAGCCATGCCGGCGTGGCGATATCCCGATTGCCGCCAAACAGCCAGAAGCCGCCATCGACAGCGCGTCCCAGCGCCAGCCGTGCGGGTTCACCAGCAAGCCAGGCGGCCGCCTGCAGGAGCATGTCCGCTTGCAGTTGCGGGGCATCCGCACCAACCAGGATCACGCCGGCGTGCAGCTCGCGCAGTTGCCGATAGACCGACGCCATGCGTTCGCCCAGCGAACCTTCGCCCTGCTCGACGTGGGCAAGGCCGGGCCAGAACGCCGCACTCGCCGGGGCCGCTTCGGCGAGCGCCCAATAGCCACGGATGGTGCCGTTCGCACTGGCCTGTGCGACCACCGAGCGCACCGCTGCCGCCGATGCGCAATGCAGGCGCTCGGCCTGGCGGCGACCAATGCCCGGCCACAGCCGTGTCTTCACCGCGGATAGCTGCGGCGTCTTGACGAAGATGGCGACGGCACAACTCATGCGCGTTCGATCGCGGCACGTGCGCGTGCCTGGCGCGAGAATTCGGCGGCCTGCGCGCGGGTCAGGCACAGGTGTTGCCAGGTCGTTCGCCACCAGCCTTGTTCGGCATAGCGGCGGGCGCTGGTGCGCAGGCTTGCGCCGAGCGCGCGCACGGGGATGCGGCGGGCGTGCGCGGCCCACACCAGGGCGTGATCCTCGCCCTTGCCGATGCCTTCATCGAAGCCGCCAAGGGCGCGCAACACGCGTCTCGGCATGAGCAGGCCCTGGTCGCCAAACGGCAGGCCAAGGAGACGGCTGCGCAAGGCCGCACCCCAGGCGTTGAGGAACATCCAGCGCGGACCGTCATCGAGAAAGCGCAGTTGGAAGTAGCCAATGGCGTCTTCGTCCCTGCCCACGAATTCGTGCATGGCCGCAAGGGTCGCAGGGGTCAGTGCGGAATCGGCGTGCAGGAACCACAGCCAGTCGGCCGTGCTTGCGGCAACGCCGGCATTGAGCTGGCGCGGGCGCCCGACGGGTGCATGCAGAACCTTGAAGGTGCTCGAGTGCACGTCCACAGCTGCTTCGTCGCCTTCGGCCAGCACCAGGCGGATTTCCCTGGCGTCCGCGCCCTGCAGTTGCGCCAGCAGCGTGCGCCAGGTGATGTCGCCGGGCGCAGCGGGAACAATGATGGCGACATTCGCGGACACGATCAGCAGCAGCCTTGCGTGGCCTCGATTGTTGCGCTCGCGGCGCTGGCCGGGTTTGAAGACATGGAGGCGAACAGGCCGTAATGCACGCGCCGCTCGCCATGCAGGTCGAAGTGGCCGGCAAGGCGGGTTGCCGCGAGCATGTCGAAGGTATTGCCGCAGACGGGTGTCGGCTTGCCCGTCTCGAAGCGGTGATGGTCATCGAGCAGGTAGGCATGCGGTTGCCCGGCGATGCTGCCGCGATAGGTCGCGATCTGCCCGTAGTCCTCGCAGCGGTCCTCGAGATCGAGCTTGAATGCGCGCAAGGTCATCGAGCGGAAAGCGACCATGCCGATGCGCGCAATGATCTGCGCATCGTTCAACGCAATCGGTGCCTGGCTGACGCAGCGCACGTCGGCGCAGCCAATGCGGCCAAGCATGCGCCGGAAATCCTCGACATACAGCGCACCGGACAGGCATTCGCCGAGCAGCACCGGATCGCTGCGCAGTGCCGGCGGGATGCGTCGATCGGCGAAGACATCGGAGAAATGCAGTTCACCGCCGGGCTTGAGGACGCGGAAGATCTCGGCGAAGACCTTTTCCTTGTCCGGCGAGAGATTGAGGACGCAGTTGGAGATGACGATATCGACGCTGGCATCGGCAATGCCGCAGGCAGCGAGGTCTTCGATGCGGCCTTCAATCAATTGCACATTGGATCGTGCATGGCCGTAACGCTCGGCTTGCCAGGCCTGGTGGCGGCGCGCGACGGCAAGTTGCTCGGGGGTCATGTCGATGCCGATGACGTGCCCGCGCTCGCCGACCAGGCGCGACAACAGGTAGACATCGCGGCCCGTGCCGCAACCGAGATCGAGCACGGTCTTGCCGCAAACCACGGCAGGCATCGGCGAGCCGCAGCCATAGAAGCGCGCGGTGATTTCGGGATGGATGTCGGCGAGCTGGCTGCGCAGGGCAGGCGGCATCGATTCACTCGGGCAGCAGGCACCGGTCTTCAGGTCGCTGCTCGCTTGCAGGACTTCGCCGTAGTAGCGGCGGACCTCGTCGTGATCGCTGGAGGGGGTCATGGGGTTTCCTGTCATTGATGGAATCTGCGGCGGCATTATCCCGCACTCATCGCCTGCGCCAGGCAAAAAAGCGTTCGGCCAGGCGCAAGGCGCCTTGCGGCGCATGGGCGCGTTTCCAGGCCCCGGCCGCCATCTTCGTGGCCTCGCCAAGGGTCGGGTAGACATGGATCGTGCCGAGCAGCTTGTTCAGGCCAATGCCGTGTTTCATGGCGAGGACGAACTCGGCCAGCAGGTCGCCCGCGTGTTCGCCGACGATGGTCGCACCGAGGATGCGGTCCTTGCCCGGCGCGGTGAGGATCTTCACGTAGCCGTGGTCGGCCGCGTCGGTGATGGCCCGATCGAGGTCGTCGAGGTTGTAGCGGGTCACTTCAACCTCGATGCCTTGCGCCCTGGCCTCGGTTTCGGACAAGCCGACGCGGGCGACCTCTGGATCGGTGAAGGTCGCCCAGGGAATCACCCGGTAATCGACCTTGAAACTCCAGAACGGCGCAAGCAGGGCATTGACCGCTGCGTACCAGGCCTGCTGCGAGGCGACGTGGGTGAACTGGTATGGCCCGGCGACGTCGCCGGCGACGAAGATGTTCGGGAAGTTCGTGCGCAACAGGGCGTCGTTGCGGATGGTGCCGCGCGGATCGATTTCCACGCCGAGCGCTTCGAGGCCGAAGCCGCTGACATTCGGCTTGCGTCCCAATGCGAGCAGGAGGCGATCGAAGGCGAAGCGCATTTCCTCGCCATCGCGCCTGCCGATGAGGACGCCGCCCGCCTTGTCGCCTTCGACGCGGATGGCCTCGCAATTGCTGACCACCTCGATGCCTTCGGCGGCAAAGCGGTCGGCGATGATCTTCGAGGCGTCGGCATCTTCACGCGGCAGCAGGCGTGAATCCTTCTGCACCAGGCTGACCTTGCTGCCAAGGCGTGCGAACGCCTGGGCTAACTCGCAGCCGATCGGGCCGCCACCGACGATGACCAGGTTCTTCGGCAGTTCACGGATTTCCCACAAGGTATCCGACGTGCGGAAATCGACGGCGTCGAGCCCCTCGATGGCGGGCACGCGCGCCTGCGCACCACTGGCGATGATCAGGCTGCGTGCGCTGAGGCGTTGTCCATCGACTTCGACTTGCCATGGCGAAACAATGCGCGCATCGCCCTTGATCACCTCGACGCCAAGGCCGCGGTAGCGTTCGACCGAATCATGCGGCGCGATCCTGGCGATGACCTCGTGCACGCGCTGCATCACCTTGGCAAAGTCGACGGAGGCCGTGGCCCCGGCAATGCCGTAGCGCTCCGCGTTGCGTACATCGGCCAGCAGTCGCGCACTGCGCAGCAGGGCCTTGGACGGCACGCAGCCGGTATTCAGACAATCACCGCCCATCCGGTGGCGCTCGATCAGGGCAACCCGGGCTTTGACCGCAGCGGCAATATAGGCCGAGACCAGACCCGCCGAGCCGGCACCGATGACGATCAGGTTGTAGTCGAATCGCCGCGGACGCCGGTAGCCGCGATAGACGCGCCGCGCCTGCATCCAGCGGGTCAGCCAGCGCATCAGCAGGGGCAGGATGCCTAGCAGGACGAACGCGGCAATCAGGCCCGGCGAAAGAATGCCGGCGAGGCTGTCGATGCGGGCCAGTTGCGTGCCGGCATACACATAGGCAATGGTGCCCGGCAGCATGCCGACCTGGCTGACCAGGTAGAAGACGCCGGTCTTCAGCGCGGTCAGGCCGGCGAGCAGGTTGACCAGGAAAAACGGGAATGCCGGGACCAGGCGCAGTGAAAACAGGTAGAGCGCGCCATCCCGCTGGATGCCTTCATCAAATGCGCGCAGGCGCTGGCCGTATTTCGCGCGCAGGCTGTCGCGCAGGAGAAAACGTGACACCAGGAAAGCCAGGGTCGCGCCGATCGAACTGGCAAACGACGCCAAAAGCGTTCCCTCGAGCATGCCGAACAAGGCCCCGGCGGCCAGCGTGAGGATGGCCGCGCCGGGCAGCGACAAGGCGGCAACGGCGACATAGACGAGGAAGAAGCTGGCAAGTGCGAGCAGGTGGTTGCTGGCAACCCATGCGCCCAGTGCATGCTGGCGCGCCTTCAATCCCTGCAAGGTGAGTTCGGCCAGCAATCCGCTGCGCCAAAGCAGGAGGCCCACCACGATGAGGAAAGCGAGCAAGCTCCAGCGGATCCAGGATCGGGACACTGTTTTTCCTCGGCGCGGGCAGGACAGGGCGGCATTGACGGGAACGGCGCGGAGCGGAAAATCATTCGCGTGCGGATCGCCCGGCCGGGATCGAGTATCGGTCAATTCACGGCAGGGCGCCGGACCCGCCCGCTGCCGTGGCACCCTGCGATCACCCTGCGGCGTGGCCCATGTATCATGCGGTGCTTCATCGGCAAGGTGCGTTCGCAGTCCCTGAGACAGCAGACCGCATCATTGCACTGGACATGGCCGGATCGAATCGACAACGAGGAGCGATGCAATGGCAAGGGGCGTGAACAAGGTCATCCTGGTGGGCAATCTCGGCGCGGATCCCGAGGTCAAATACACGGCCGGCGGCACCGCGGTCTGCACGCTCAGCGTGGCAACGTCGGAATCCTGGAAGGACAAGCAGACCGGCGAGCAGCAGGAGCGCACCGAGTGGCATCGCGTGAAGATGTTCGGCCGGCTTGCGGAAATCGCCGGCGAGTACCTGAAGAAGGGTCGCCAGGTGTATGTCGAAGGCTCGATCCGCACTGAAAAGTACACCGACAAGGAAGGCATCCAGCGCTACAGCACCGACATCATCGGCAACGAGATGCAGATGCTCGGTGGCAATGAGGGAGGCGGTGGTGGCGGCGGTGGCAGCCGTGAGCGTGGCGGCGACAGGCCCGAACGTGGCGCTCCACGCGGCGCACAGGCCGCACCGGCTCGGCAGGTTCCCGCAGCGGCGCGTGACGACAATTTCGAGGACGACGAGATTCCGTTCTAAAGGCGGCTTGACAGTATTTGCCGATGCGATGAAGAGCCCTCTCGACGAGGGCTCTTTCGTTCGTGCTTGCCTGCCCTGCGCGTGACTCCGCGTGCGAATCAGCCCGGCATCTTGCGTGACAGGTGATAGGCGACGAGGTTGCCGATGCCGGTGGCACCGAGCAGGATCGACAGTACGCCGGGAGTGAAATCGCGCCAGCCGAACGCTTCCATCAGGCCAAAGCCAATGGCCAGGGCGACGAGGACCACGCCCCAGCGCAAGGTGGCATGACGGCGGCGCAATTCGTCGGCTTCGACGATGGACTGGATCAGTTCCTGCGAAACGTTCGAGGCGACCAGCTGCTTGCGCACGCGCGCATCGACGACCGCCTTGATCGCATAGGTGATGCAGACGAAAAGGGTGATCGGGATCATCAAATCAAGGTTTTGCATGGGGTTGCCCTGGTTGTGGGTTGCGGTGCGCAGAACGGGATACGGCCAGTGCTGGCGCGGTTGCATTGCATGTGCTTGCAACCACCGGCCTCGAGGGCGTATCTGAGGAAGGGTGAATGACAGCCCGACCAGCCATGCCGAGGACCAGGCCCTCGTCAATGCCGTCCTGAACGGATCGCCGGGCGCGTTCGAGCGCCTCGTGCGCGACTACCAGAAGCTCTGCTGGCACGTGATCCAGCGCATGGTCGGGCACGTCGAGGACACCCGCGAGCTGTGCCAGGAGACCTTCCTTCGCGTGCATCAATACCTGCATCAGTATCGCAACGAGAGTGCCTTGAAATCGTGGATTGCCCAGGTTGCCTATTCGGTGGCCAAGCGCCATCTCGAACGCAAGCGCATTCCGCTGGCCGAACCCGACGCGGATGCGGACGGGCTCTCGCCGCTCGATCGTGTCAGCGATGATTTCGACATCGAGACAGCCAGCATCGACAACCAGATGGCCGGTCATCTGCACGCGGCCATCGAGTGCCTGCCGCCGCTGCAGCGAACGATCCTCACCCTTTACCATCTCGACGAGCTGCCGATCGGCGATATTGCGCAGGTCACCGGCCTCGCCGAGGGCACCATCAAGAGCCACCTTTTCCGCAGTCGCAAGCAGTTGCGGGATGCGTTGAACGAGCACATGGGAGTCGCCGCATGAATCCGGACGAACGTGAATGGCAAGCCCAGGAAGCCGCCACGGACTTTGTGCGCAGCGGCACGGCCCTGCATGACCTGGATCCTGCCAGCGCCAGCTACGTGGCACTGGTTCGCGCCTTGCGCGAGCCGATCGAGGTGCAACTGCCGGCCGATTTCGCCCGGCGCGTCGCCCTGCGTGCCGATGCCGAGGCATCGGCGAGAGCCGTTGAATCGCGTCTCGAACAACGCTTGTTGTGGATACTCGGCGTGCTCTTCGGCATTGCCGCACTTGCTGCCGCGGTCATTTACGGAGGCAACTGGCTGCAGCCATCGATCGATCTCACCAGGCAGTTGATCAAGCCATCCTTGTTGCTGAGCCTGGCAGGCTGCCTCGCCGTATCCGCATTCTCGCAGCAGCTGCCGCGGGCAACTCGGCGCGACGCCTGATCCGCACGGATCATCCCGCGTTCGCCGCAAAGCGGGCGCCGACCGGCGACATCTCCGCCCCTGCGGCGTATCATCGGCATCCCGTCGCCACCAGGGCTTCGCGCCCAGCGCGCGCAGCATCCCGGGCAGACGCTTTCCGCCCAACCTGACCTATCGCAATGCCGCGAAAACGGCCCACCGACATTCCCTGATCCTGCCTTGCGCACGCATGGCGGAATGCGAGCGCATGATGACTGAAATCGAGACCAGCACCCGTCCAACCACGCAGCTGCAGGGCCACCTGGCTCGCGTGAGCGACATGCTGGATCGACACCGCCTGGTCGAGGAACTCGCCAATCGCGAAGGCCCGGTGGACCACGAGGCCGTCGAAGTCCATCGACGCACCCTCGCCGAGCTGCAGGCGCAGATCGACAAGCTGCATCCGGCCGATGTCGCCCACATCCTCGATGCCTTGCCGCCCGAGGATCGCCTCAGCGTCTGGAACCTGGTCAAGGCCGATCGCGACGGCGAGATCCTGCTCGAAGTCTCCGATGCGGTACGCGAAAGCCTGCTCGCCGACATGGATGCGCCGGAAATCCTGGCTGCCGCCGAGCAACTGGATGCCGACGAACTGGCCGATCTGGCCGAGGACCTGCCGGACGATGTCGTCCATGAGCTGATGCAGCGCCTCGATGCGCCCGAGCGCGAACAGCTGCGTTCGGCGATGTCCTATGAAGAGGACCAGGTTGGCGCCATCATGGATTTCGAGATGATCACGATCCGCGAGGACGTGACTCTCGAAGTCGTGCTGCGCTACCTGCGTTTCCTCAAGGAGATTCCCGAACAGACCGACAAGCTGTTCGTCGTCAACAGCGAGAACGTCCTGACCGGCGTGTTGCCGCTGAAGTGGCTGCTGGTGAATGACCCGGCGCGCATGGTCAGCGAGGTCATGGCGGTGGATGCCAATACCTTCCATCCGGACGAGGATGTCGCCGAAACGGCGCAGGCCTTCGAGCGCTACGACCTGATTTCCGCACCGGTGGTCGATGTCGATGGCCGCCTCATCGGACGCTTGACGATCGAGGCGATGGTCGATGTCATCCGCGAGGAAAGCGACGCCGAAACCCTGAGCCGCGGCGGCCTGCGCGAGGACGAGGACATCTTCGCTTCGGTCTGGAAATCCCTGCGCAACCGCTGGTCGTGGCTGGCCATCAACCTGGTCACGGCCTTCATCGCCTCGCGCGTGATTGGCCTGTTTGAAGGCTCGATCACCAAGCTGGTCGCGCTGGCCGCGTTGATGCCCATCGTGGCCGGCATCGGCGGCAATTCCGGCAACCAGACCATCACCATGATCGTGCGTGCGCTGGCGCTGGGCCAGGTCAGCCCGGCGAGCGCAACGCGGTTATTGCGCAAGGAAGTCATAGTTGCCCTGATGAATGGACTGGTCTGGGGTGGCGTGATCGGCATGGTCGCCTGGCTGCTGTATGGCAGCACCGCCCTCGGTCTGGTGATGACCGCGGCAATGACCTTGAACCTGCTGCTGGCTGCCTTGATGGGCGTGCTGATCCCGATGACCCTGATCCGCTTTGGTCGCGATCCGGCAATCGGCTCAAGCGTGTTGATCACCGCTTTGACCGACAGCGGTGGTTTCTTCATTTTCCTCGGCCTGGCGACGCTGTTCCTGATCTGAACATTCGCCGGGCAGGGCTGCGTCCCGGCAAGCGATGAGCTGCGTGCACGGGCTGACCAAGGCCACTTGAATCCCGAAACGTAATGTGATGGTATAACGTAACGATTGCGTATCGGGACAGCTTGGATCCCGAACGCCCCTTTCCGCCGTTACGGAATTCCGATGCGACCCCTTGCGCTTGCCCTGGTTCTTTCCTTGACTCTGCCGGGCGCGGCCCAGGCCGCCAGAACCGAGACTGATCCACAGATTGCCGCGCTTGCCGAGCGCATTCGCGCCCTCGAGGCCAATGCGCAGACCCTGCAGAAGCAAGCCGCAGAGGCACTCGCCGCGGCCCAGGCCGCGCAGTCCGAACTGCAGCAGATGAAATCCACCCGCAAGGATCCGGTCGTCGTTGACCGCAGCGACGAAGCGCCGGCAACGGCCATGAATGCGTCGGCCAACGCCTTCAATCCGGCCATCGCCTTGATCCTCAATGGCCTCTACGTCAACCACGCCAAGGATCCACTCGATTACCGGCGTGCCGGCTTTCCGCTGGTCGGTGAAGGCGGGCCGAGCGCGGATGGCCTCCTGCTCGGCGAGAGCGAGATTTCCTTTGCGGCGAACATCGACGACAAGTTCTACGGCCAGCTGACCCTGGCGCTGGAAAGCGAAGATGGCGAAACGCATGCGGGCATCGAGGAAGCGTATGTCGAGACCACCGCCCTGGCTGATGGATTCACCGCGCGCGCCGGGCGTTTCTACTCGAACATCGGCTACCTCAACAGCCACCACACGCACACCGACTATTTCAGTGATCGACCTCTGGCCTACCAGGCCTTTCTTGGCAACCAATACGGTGACGATGGCGTGCAGTTGCGCTGGGTCGCGCCGACCGAGACTTATCTGGAAATCGGCACCGAGGCATTTCGTGGCGAAAATGCGCCGGCGGCCGGCGCGACGCACAACGGCGTCGGTGCCAAGACCTTCTTTGCGCATGCCGGCGGTGATGTCGGCAGCAACAACTCCTGGCTGGCGGGAGCGTCAATCCTGCATGCCGATGCGCGCGATGGCGAAGATGGCTTCAGCGGACGCAGCAATCTGTTCCTGTTCGATTTCACCTGGAAGTGGGCGCCGCATGGTGCCTTCAAGGATTCCGGGATCGTCCTGCGCAGCGAGGCGTTCATCGATGACCGCAAGGGCGTGGTGATCGATCCGGAGGATCCGCAAGCACCTGCGCAAGACTGGGATGGCAAGCGTCGCGGTGCCTATGTCGAGGGCTTGTACCGCTTCAGCCGCAGTTGGGATGTCGGCTATCGCTACGACAGGCTTTGGGCGGCTTCGAGCGGCCCCTATGCCAGCGATCACGATCCGCAACGGCACAGCATTGCGGCGACCTGGCACAACAGCGAGTTCAGCCTGCTGCGCCTGCAACTTGCCCGCGACGAGCCGCAAGCGCATTTCCTCGACAATGTTCTCACCCTGCAATACCAGGTCAGTCTCGGCGCCCACGGCGCACACAAATTCTGAGGAATATGCCGATGCGCAAGTTGCTTTTGTGGATGATTGTCCTGCTTGGCGTGTTCGCTGCGCCGGTCGAGGCCAAGTTGCGCGTGTTTGCCTGCGAGCCGGAATGGGGATCCTTGCTGGCGGAACTGGCTGCGGACACGATCGATGTCGATGTCGCCACCAATGCGCTGCAGGATGTGCATGTCGTCGAAGCGCGGCCGAGCCTGATCGCGAAGATGCGCAAGGCCGACCTGCTGGTCTGTTCGGGCGCACAACTTGAAATCGGCTGGTTGCCGCAATTGTTGCGCCAGGCCGGCAATGCCAAGGTCACCTCGGGTGCCGGCAATTTCATGGCGGCGAACCAGGTGACCACGCTGGACAAGCCGGCCAGCGTCGACCGTGCGGGCGGCGATGTGCATCCGGACGGCAACCCGCATGTGCAACTCGATCCCTATCGGGTGCTGGCCATCGCCAGGGCGCTGAGCGCGCGCCTCGCTGAACTCGATGCCGCCAATGCCGCCATTTATCTGCAGCGTCTCGGCGATTTCGAGTCGCGCTGGCAAGCTGCGATCCCGCGCTGGGAAGCCAGGGCCGCGCCGCTCAAGGGCAAGGCTGTGGTCGTGCATCATTCGGCCTGGGTCTATCTGCTGCAATGGCTGGGCATGCGGGAAATCGGTTCGCTCGAACCCAAGCCCGGCGTGCCACCGACCAGCGCGCACCTGTCGTCCCTGATTGACGTGACCAAGACTGGCGGTGCCATCGCCATCATTTGCGCCGCCTACCAGGATTCCAAGCCGGATGAGTGGTTGGCCGGACGCACCGGCGTGCCGGCTCTGGTCTTGCCGTTTACCGTGGGTGGCGACGAGCAGGCCAAGGATCTGTTCGGTCTTTACGATTCGACCATCGACCGCTTGCTCGGAGCGCTCAAGTGAATTGGGAGGGCCTCGATTCCAGCATTCTCGGCCCGGCCTGCCTGGCTGGCCTGATCGTGCTCGCCACGCATGTGCCGCTGGGTACACGGGTGCTCGCGCGCGGCATCATCTTCATTGACCTGGCAATCGCGCAAATCGCGGCACTCGGCGTGATCCTCGCCCAGTTCCTCGGCATGGACGAGCATGGCTTCGGCGTGCAGGTGGCTGCCGCCATCGCCGCCTTGCTGGGTGCCAGCCTGCTCAGTGCCACCGACAAGCGTTGGCCCGGGTTCCAGGAACCCTTGATCGGCACCGTGTTCGTGCTCGCGGCGACGGGCAGCCTGTTGCTGCTGGCAAACAATCCGCACGGTGGCGAGCATCTGAAAGACCTGCTTGTCGGGCAGATCCTCTGGGTCAGTCCTGCACAACTGTGGACTGCGGCAATTGCCTCGCTGGTGTTGCTTGCGGTCATTGCCTGGCGCGGCGAGCGCCTGACCGGGCTGGCGTTCTATGCGGTATTCGCGCTGGCAATCACCATCACCGTGCAACTGATCGGCGTCTATCTGGTCTTCACCAGCCTGATCGTGCCGGCGCTGGCCACCACTGGCATGCGCGGGCACCGGCGCTGGGTCGTGGCCTATGTGATCGGTGCCACGGGTTATGTCTCCGGCCTGGTCCTTTCCGCCGTGCTTGATCTGCCCAGTGGCGCGATGATTGTCTGGACCCTGGCGCTGTCCGGTTTGCTTGCGCAGGCCTTGCCCTTGCGCCGCGCGCAACGACAGGCTGCGCTTGAAGGTGAAGCCTGAGCGCCCGCCGAACGCTCAGCTGCTGGCCATGAAGCCGAGATCCGGCGTCGCAAAGCGCCCGAGATTCGGGAACACCGTGCTCATGTCGCCGGGCGGCACGCCATACCAGCGGGCAATGGTGGCGGCATACTGATCGACCGAGGTGGTCGGGATGATCTGGCCCCATCCGGCATCGTCGGGACCTTCGACGCTCAGGTTCGGCGGGATGCCATAGATGCGTCGACCATTGACCGCGCCGCCCATGATCAGATGATGGCTGCCCCAGCCATGATCGGTGCCATCACCGTTGACGCTGGTGGTGCGACCGAATTCCGATGCGGTGAACGTGGTCACCGCATTCGCCACCGACATTTCGACCGTGGCCGCATGGAAGGCGGCGAGCGCGGCATCGAGTTCGGCAAGTTGTTCGGCCTGGGTGCCTAGCTGGTTGTCGTGTGTGTCGAAGCCACCGAGGCCGACATAGAAGATCTGCCGCTGCATCTGCAGGGTGCCACGGACATTGATCAAGCGCGCGATCATGCGCAACTGGCGGCCAAGGCGCGTATCCGGGAATGGCGTCGCCAGCGCAGTCTCGGCATCGAGCGCATCGTTGATCATGGCTTCGTTGTTCATCGAGCGGCGCATTACCGATGCGTACTGGCGCTGCAGGGCATTGCCATGCAGCGCATCCCGCAAGGCGAGGAATGCCGCGCGGCGATCCGCGTTCCAGGGTTGCACGGCATCGACGCCTTCCGCGCCATTTTCGCCGACGAAATACGGAAACACCTCGTCACCGGCCTGGAAGACGTTTTCGCCATCGATGGAAATATTCATCGACAGCTGCTGGTTGGCATTGCTGGCATGGAACATGTCGGCGAGCCGACCGCCCCAGCCGCGCCGGTCGGAGGCATCGGCGCGCGTCTGCAGCCAGGTCACGCTCTGGTCGCTGTGCGAGAACAACTGTTTCGGTACCGGCACCGAACCCGCTTCGTATTCGGCCTTGCTGATCGGATAGAGCAGGGGGCCGACATTGGCGGCGATGGCCAGCGGCGATTGCGCCTGATTGAACAAGTCGCGCAGCAACGGCATGGCCGGATTGAGCCCGAAACTCGCGCCACCGATGGGGACGACGGCCGGATTCAGCGGCAGCAGGCTCGCTGCAGGCAGCGCCAGGGTACCGCGCGCGGCGGCGTACTGGTTGTATTCGGCAGTACTTCGCGGCACCAGCATGTTGAAGGCGTCGTTGCCGCCATACAGATACACGCAGACCAGGGCGCGGTAGCTGTTGCCGAGCAGTTGCCTGCCGCTGCCCGCAGCAGCGTGGGCGAGGGCAAGCTTGCCGGCGAAACCCGTGAACAGTGCCGACGAGGCGCTTGCGCAAAGAGCGCGCCGGATGAAGTCGCGTCTTTTCATGGGATCACCGTTCGATGGCGTATTCGGGGGAGGTCTGGATCAGCCAGATGGCATCCTGCACGCGCTGGCGACGATCATCGGCGTCGGCGTTGTCCATGCCCTGCACATGGCTGACGAGGATGTCGAACATCGAGCTGGACATCGTGCGGCTCATGAACAGCAGGTCATAACGGTCGATCAGGCGCACCGCATCGCTGGCGAATGCCAGCTCGGCATCGAGATCGATGACGACATCCTCGGGATCCATCCAGGGATTGCCGCGCCAGGCCCAGAAAGTCTTGGAGTCAAGCGCGTTGGCGACGCTTGCCACCGTGGTGTCGGTGGTGATCTGGAACTCCGGGGCGCTCAGCCCGAGACTGGAAAGCTCGCCCGGCGGGCTGTAGTCGGGCAGGAAAAAATTGAACACGGTCGGGGAGCGCAAGGCCGCCTGGCCGAGGTAGTAGTCGGCATACCATTCACGGTAGCGGCCATCGTTGGAGGCGGCATGCATCGCTCGCCAGAGGTGGCTCTGGCGCAGCAGCGGTTCGCGCAGCTTGCCGGCGTTGCTGGCAAGGCTGGGCAGCTGGCGTGCTTCGGCATCCATCAACACGGCGCGAACAGTGGCGCCGAGATCACCGCGCACGCCAAGGCCGTTGTTTGCGAACGTCGCTGCAACCCGGCCGATGTAGGCGGGCGATGGGTTGCTGGTGACCAGGCGCTTGATCAGGTGGCGGGCAATGAAGGGGCCGACATTCGGATGCTGGAAGATGTTGTCGAGCGCGGCAGCCAGGTCACTCGCTGCGCTGCCGCCACCCGCCAGCATGCCGGCCGGCAGGATGACACCCGGGTAATCGAGCAGTTGCTTGGCTTCGGCCGAGGCGTGATAGCTCTCCCAGGCTTGCATGGGCAGGAACCAGGAAGCGTTCCAGCCCGGCTCGGGCCAGTCGACCGGGCCTGGCGGGCACCATTCCCATTCCCACCATTGGCCACCACCGTCGACGAGACAGTTCGCCCAGTTCCAGCCGGTGAAGACATGGGCAAAGCCACGGATGGTGTCCTGGTTGTAGGTGGGCACCGGTTGTCCAGCGGACATCAGCAAGGTCCCATCCGCATTCAGCCGCAGCAGGCCGACCGAGAACAACTGCATGATCTCGCGCGCATAGTTTTCATCCGGGCGGATGTTCTCCAGCGCATCCGGCTTGCGGTTCTTGAACATCGACAGGTAATGGCCCATGACCGGGCTCAGGGTCACCTGCTCGAGCAGGCTGCGGTAGTTGCCGAAGGCATTGTCGACCAGCAGGTCGTAGTAGGCGGCGGTGGCAATGGGTTGGCCCTCGATGTCGCCGTTCTGGTCGGATACGACGAACAACTCGCTGAAAGCGAAGGCGACGCGCTGGCGCAATTGATCGGGGCCATTGATGGCATGCAGCCACCAGGCCTCCTGGCGGCTGTTCTGGTAGACATCGAGGCCGGCCGCCTCCTGGCTTTCCATGTACGGGCGTTCGTGCGAGGCGGGCAGCGCAGCCTGGTCGGCGAGCCACGCGTTGTAGCCCATCCGCCGCAGCCGGGCGATTTCGTCTAGCGTCGGGCCGAACGTGGCCTGGGTCAGGAAGCGGGCCGCGTCGGCGTCGGACCAGGGGCCTTCGGCGTGATCGTCGAAGCTGCTGTCAAAGACGTGATCGCCTGCCCATGTCGTGCTGCTGAATGCGAGTAACGTTGCCGCCAACGACAGTCGAGCGAACAGGATTTTCATGCGGATCCCTGAATTCAAGCGCTACCGGCTGGCAACGCTATCGATTTCGCGGTCAGCGCAATGTGCGCACAATCACGCGACGTTATGCCACAGCTGGAAAATGTTGACCGGATTCTCGCTTTTCGTCGCCCTCGGCATGCCGCAGATCGCGCATGCCTTGAACGATTGCCTTGCCGGCGATTTCCAGGATCGCCGCGGCCTGGCCGAGATCCGCATCGCCAATGACAATCCCACCAATCAGTTCACCTACCGGCCGCGCTGCGTGACGATCAGCGAGGGAACCCGCGTCCGCTTTGCCGCGATTCCGGATTTCGGCATGCATCCGCTGTACGGCGGATCAGTCAGTGGCGGGCAGGCGACGATCGACCCGTCCAGTCCGATCGGCTCGTTCACCAGTGGCAGTGAAGGCGAACGCATGCTCGTCGATGCCGGTGAATTCCCCTATTTCTGCGACTTCCATTTTGCCGCGGGCATGAAGGGATCCATCGTCGTGGTTCCCCAATTGTTTGCTGACGGCTTTGACTGAGCGGCGTTGAGCGGGTTTCGTTGCGGCGGGCTGTTCGGGCATCATCAGCGGTTGGTATTCGCTTCGGCGTTGCGGCATTGTCGGCAATGCGCCGGCGGACACCGACTTCCTGCAGCGTCTGGATCAATCGATGGCAAATGTTCCCGGAATCAGCAAGGTCGAATGGCGCAAGCGCCTGGCCGGCCTCTCGCCGCGCGTGGTCAAGATGGCGGAACAGGCGTCGGCAGGAATCGAGGCGCGTCGCCTGGGCGATGCGCGCCGCAGCCTGGTTGCCGCCTGCGCCATCGCTCCCACGCATCCGGAGATCCTGCGCCTGCAGGGTGTCCTCAAGCATCTGGAGGAAAACTATGCGGAAGCCGTGGAAATGTTCAGGCAGGCGCTGGCCGCGGCACCCGATGATGTCCTCATCCTCAACAATCTCGGCAGTTCGCTGCGCGCGAGCGGCGAGGTTGACGCGGCCATCGAGATGTTCCGTCGGGCGACATCGCTCAATCCGGGTCTGACTGCCGCCTGGTTCAATCTCGGCAAGACCCTCAAGTCCCGCGCCCAACCCGAGCACGCGTTGCCGGCGCTTGAGCGCGCCCTGCAACTGTCTCCCGGCCATGTGCCGGCGCGCATCGTGCTTGGCGATTCGTTGAAGGCATTGGGGCGCATCGACGAGGCAGCCCAGGCGTTCCGCCATGCCCTCAAGTTGAATCCGCGCAATGCCCAGGCCTGGTTTTCGCTTGCCAATCTGAAGACCGTGCCGCTGACGGCTGCCGAGGCTAGCCATCTTGGGCAGGTACTTGGCGAGCGGTCCTTGCCCGATGATGATCGCATCCGCATGGGCTTTGCCCAAGCCAAGGCCCTGGAAGACCTGGGCCGGTATGAAGAATCCTTTGCGGTGCTGGTCGAGGCCAACCGCTGCAAGCGCCGTCAGAAACCCTGGAATGCCGCGGATTTCTCGGCCAAGGTCGACGCCATCATCGCGGCCTGTGCGCGGCCGCCGGTGGCCACCGCTCCGGTGACGCAAGGCGCTGAAGTCATCTTCATTGTCAGCCTGCCGCGTTCGGGTTCGACCCTGACCGAGCAGATCCTCGCCGCACATCCCGAGATTGAAGGTGCCAGCGAGCTGCCGGACTTGCCGGCAATCATCAACGAGGAATCAGAACGCCGTGGCGTCGATTTCCCGGCCTGGTTCAATGAGGCGACAGCCGCTGACTGGGAGCGGCTTGGCAAGGAATACCTGCAGCGCACCGCGCGCTGGCGTGAGCAGCGTCCGCGCTTTACCGACAAGGGTCTGGCCAATTGGCAGTCGGTCGCCGCAGCTCTTGCCATGTTGCCGGCGGCAAAGGTTGTCGTCTGCCGTCGCGATCCGCTGGAGACCTGCTTTTCCTGCTTCATCCAGCTGTTTGCGCGAGGCCAGCGCTTCAGTTACGACATCGAGGATGTCGTCGCATACTGGCGTGATTTCGATCGGCTTTGTCGCCACTGGACCTCAATCTATCCGAACCAGGTACGCGACATGGTCTATGAATCGCTGCTTGCCGAGCCGGAAGCGTCAACCCGGGCACTGCTGGCATTCTGCGGACTGCCGTTTGACCCGGCCTGCCTGCGCTTCCATGAAGTCCGCCGCAAGGTGCGAACGGCGAGCGCAGCGCAAGTGATCCAGCCTCTGCGCCGTGACACGGCTCGATCCGATCGCTACGGTTCGGCGCTTGATGCATTCAGGAAGGCACTGGCCTGAACTTTTGCCACTCCGGCCTGGCCCTGCAAATTGCGGTATGGCCCGGATTCTTGCTAGTCTTTGGCAGTACTATGCAACTCGTCAGTGCTTCAGCCCGAGTTGCAGTCGGGACGATTTCGTTCATATCTCAATGGGGACATTCATGATCAGCCAAAAAACCTTGCTTGCCTGTGGCATCGCGGCGGCCATATTCACGATTTCCAGCGCCGATGCGGCGACCATCCAGCGCGGTCACCTCGGCGCTTTGGCCCAACCCAGCTTCACGGTACCGAATGGTTCGACTGTCCTTTTTGACCAGACTGCAAACCCGAGCACGAATGGGACCACGGCACAGAATTTCTCTTCATCGTATGACCAATACGACAACGAAGCAGCCGACGACTTTGCGGTCCCGGCCGGCGGTTGGACTCTGTCCTCGGTCAATCTGATCACCTCGACAACCGCAAGTTTCACGGGCGCGACGACCGCTTCGGTAAATTTCTATCCGGATGCATCCGGCGTGCCGGGTACGACGGCTGCCTGTTCCTATGCCGCGGCACCGGCCACTATCGCGGCTGGCTCAACGACGATCACGTTGCCCTCGACGTGTTCGCTTGCGGCAGGCACGTATTGGGTGGCGATTTCGATTGCTCTCGATTTCACGCCCAACGGGCAGATTTTCTGGACAACCCAAACAGTTGGAACCCTGAGCAACGCGGTGTGGCGAAACCCGGGTGACGGGTTTGCCACCGGATGCACCGACTGGGGCACGTTGATTGCCTGCAACGTCGGTGGTGGCGTTGATCCGGCGCTTTCAATTCAGTTGCTCGGTGCGGCTGGTGGTGGTGGCGTCCCGGCTGCACCCGTGCAGGAACTGCCCACGCTGAGTCAGTGGAGCGCCTTGCTTGCAGCGGGCGGGCTGGCCCTGCTCGGTCTGTTCGGCGTGCGTCGTCGCGCGCGTCGCTGATCCATCAAGTTCCAGCAAGTGTTGCAAACCGGGGGCCGTGAGGCCCCCGGTTTTTTTTGGCCATGGATGGCCTGCATGCCTGCAATGCAGGACGACTGCACGGATGCAGGTGGATGGCCACTTTCGGGGTAGGGAGATTGCAATGAATCACGTGTGGAGCTGCTTCTTGTGGCGACGGTCGGTGCTGCTGCATCCGCCCAGCCCTTGCCGAATCCAATCCTCTTCGTCACCCAATTCCCGATCAGCTACGATTTCACCGCGATCGGATCGGTATTCGGCAACCATCGCGGCGGCATTGACCTGGCGGGTCGCAGTGGCGACCTGTACATCCGCTCTCCGGATGGCAGCCTGCGCAACCTGAACGCCGAGGCGAGCTATGGCAACGTCGGCCAGCAAGGGGCGAATTCGATTCTCGTACGCGATCCGGTCGTTTCCCGGGATGGCAACCGCGCCATTTTCAGCAGGGTCATCGGCGCGCCGACCCAGCAGTAACAGCAGCTCGAATCCTGATTCCAGCTCCACGAAGTCAGCGGACTCGCCCGAGGCCAGGTCGCAGTCATCACCAAGGTTGCCAATCAGCCGCTGAATCGCAAAAACGTCAGCCCGGCCTATCTCAGCGATGGCAGCATCCTCCTTGTCAGCGACACGCCACGCAATGGCGCGGCGCATTTGTACCCGCAACTCGACGAATACGAGGAAGCGCCGACACCGACCGGCCTGTGGCGCCTGCAGCCATCGAACGGGCACCTTGAACCGCTGCAAATTTCGGAATCCGGCTCATTCAATCCGATCGTCGACAGCTTCGGCCGGGTGATCTTCTCGCGCTGGGACCACTTGCAGCGCGATCAGCAGAACGATGATCCGGGCAACGACTATGGCACATTCAATTATTCCGGGGAAGGCAGCACATCCGTGCCGACGCCGGATCGCACCGAAGTGTTTCCGGAGCCGCGCATCGGCGTGCCGGGCAGTGGCGTCAACGGCCTGACGATCAACCATCCAGTCGCGCGGTGCAGGCAACGAGGGCACGCGCGCCAATCCCGACCCGCGTTACGATTTCCGCCTCAAGCGCCTTGCCGCTGGTGCCGGGAGTTACCTGGTGCCGGTGGAGAATCTGACCAGCGGCATCAGCAAAAGCGTCAGCCACTGGGATCCCGACGTGCTGGTCAGCTACAACGGGCCGTTCCGGGAATTGTCGCCGGTGGAAGTGCGGCCGAGGTCGGTTCCCCCACTGACGCAGATGGCCTTGCAGCCGCCCGAGCAAAACGCCTTCGACCTCGGGAATGTCGATGCGCAGCAGTTCCGCACCTACCTGCGCGCCAATGGCCTCGCCCTCGTGGTCATGCGCAACGTGACCACGCGTGATCGTGCCGACAGGCAGCAACCCTGCAACCTGCGCGTGCCGGGCGGCACGCAGACCACGGCAAGCGGTGGCGGTTTGCTTTATGACATCGCCCACATGCAGTTTTTCCAGGGCGATCAGATCCGTGGCGCAGGCGGTACCGCATCGCCTACGCAGGGACGCCGCATCCTCGCGCAAGTCCTGCATGACAAGCCTGCAACCGTGGCCAACGCGGCGAACCCTGGCGGTCCGCCGGGCAGTTTTCAATTGCGGGTGACGGTTCGGTCGCCTTGTTCGTGCCGGCGCGCCGCGCCCTGGCCTGGCATTCGACCAGCCCGTCCGGTACGCCGGTGGTGCGCGAGCGTTACTGGATCTCCTTCCAGCCAGGGGAAATCCACGCTTGCGACGGGTGTCACGGTGTCAACCAGGAGAACCAGGCGACGCCACCTTCGCCGCCCGCGCAGAACACTTCGATTGCATTGCGTGCCCTGCTTTCACGCTGGCGCGACAAGCAGATCGACCTGATCTTCACGGATGGCCTGGAAACGCGCTGAGCGCGAGCTGCGCCAGCATTGCACCGGCACGCGAATGCGCCCAGCGGCGCAATCGCTTGTGCAAGAACCTCGACGCAAAAGCCCGGCACGAAGCCGGGCTTTTGCGTGAGCGGTGCGCTCAGTCGATTCGTGCGGCGCGCTCGCGGCGTTCGACCAGGCTCATGTCGGCCTGATTGATCAGACGCAGATCGCGGATTTCGTAGGGTGCCCGCAGTTGCGATTCGCCGAGGGTCTGCTGGTCGAAGCTCAACGTGATCGCTGCCGTTCCGGCTTCAAGCCATGCGGCGGAGTGGGCAACGGCCAGCGGTGCCAGGGAACCATCGCTGCGGCTGCCATACAGCGTGCCGGCAAGCTGGTAGCGACTGGCCGTTGCCGCCTCGACGCCGATCGACAGCCGCAATGCGGAATCCCTGGCCAGGCCTGCCGGTCGTTGGATGGTCCCGCTCAGGCGTGCGCTGGCGACGCTCACCGCGAATGCCGTGCGGGCATCGCGTGGCACGGCGAACGTGCGATTCGCGGCATTGCCGAAGGCGTGGATTTCCCACAGGCCAAAGCCGCCGGCATGCGCCGGATCGGGACGCACCAGCGCCTGATAACTGCCATCACGCTGACGCACGAAGCTCACATCCTGACTGAAGCCATCCGGTGCACTGAGCAGGCCGTCGACGCGATCCAGGCTTGCGCCCTCGATGGTGGTGACGATGCGCAGCGGTTCGCCGGAGAGCACGGTATCGCGTTCGGCTCGCAAGGACATGACGATCTTGCTGGCCGGTTCGAACACATGCACGAGGTAACTGCCGGCAGCGCCGGGTGCGATCAATTCGATGCGACCACTGCCCAGCGTGTCGGCCAGCTTGACGACGACACTGCCGCTGGGAACATCCATGCCGGCGGCACGCAGCGCATCCTGGTCGGCGGCGGAACGCACCGCATCGCTGGCCGTGTAGAGTCGGCCATTCGCGCGAAACAACAGCGTCGAGGCATCGATGACCTGCGCGTTGCCCGCGTGCGGGCTGAGGCGGATCAGCGCGCCATTGGCACTGGTCGACAGGGCGAAGCCTTGCTGCAACTGGTCGGCGCTGGCGTCGCTCCAGTATTCGCGGCTTTGCCGGGTGAACGGAACGGGTCGTGCGTCAAGTGCCTGCTTCGCATCGATGGCCCAGGACATCGACACGGGCTGGCGATCGAGATCTGCAATCGCCGATCTTGCCGGAGTGGTCGCTTGCAGGCGGCTTGGCACGAGGTCGCTCGAGCGTGCGGCCATCAATTGCAGCGGCGCTGCCGCCGTTGCCGCAGAGCTGGCCAGCAGCAGGGAGACGATCAGGGAACTCATGGAAATCTTCATCTGCAGGCTCCTCAAAGATCGTCGCGAAGGATGTTTTGCAGGCCGAAGCATGCGCGTCGGCTCTGGTTGTGGCTCAACGGTTCGCCCCCGGCCATGCGCGTGGTGTCGTTGAACCAGACATTGCCGGCGGCGCGCTGGCTGGAGCATTCGAGAAAGCCGTCGGAGCAGGAGGCGAGCCAGGCCTGGGTGATTTCCAGTCCCACATTCAGGCTGTAGCCGCCGCAATAACTGTCGCCATCCCAGACTGCAGTCTCGACATCCGTGCCTACCACGCTCCAGAAACCCTTGCTCAGGGCAGGCCGTCCGCTCGTGCCGAGCAGGTAGTTCTGGTTGTAGTAGGCCATCCAGCTCACCTGCTGCATGCGCACCGCGTCGCTCTTGTAGCCAAGCAGCCAGCCGAGTGCGGATTCAAAGACATTGCCGCTGATGACGGCGTCTGCAAGCGGCGTGCCTGCACTCGAAGGCGCCAGTGCGTTGACCCAGCGGATCTTGCTGATGATCGCCGGATAGCGGCTGTCCCAGGTCGGATTCGACATGATCCAGCGCATCACGTTGCCCCCATTGGAATGCGTGATGACGACGAGATCGGTGATGTTCTTGCTGGTGATGAAGGCAGTCAGTTGCGTGGCCAGGCAACCGGCGGCACGACTGTCCCACATGTATTGCTCAAAATCGCAATTGATCACCGTGTAGTTGTTCTGATTGACCAGACCCTGGCGCACGGTGTTGACCATGGTGGGTTGCCAGTAGTCGTTGTAGGCATCGGTCTGATGGCCGGTGCCGTGGACAAAGGCCACGCCGGTGCCGGCGCTGGTGGCGTACGCGGATGTCGTGCCCAGCGCGAGCAAGAGCACAAGTGCTATGCGAATCATTGAATCCCTCCCGGTGCAGCCGCTCAAGGGGCGGACTGCGGTTGGGCTTCGTCGTGAGCATGCGTTGCGGCGTCCATGCCGGCGCAAGGCACGGCGGAGCGGAGTCTGCAGCTTGCACCGTGACCGCATCCCCTCCCGGAGCGACATGGTGCCTAGGCAACATAGTCCACAATAGGTCACGAGTCAAACATGCGTTTGATTGAGGGAGCCGGGAAGCGGGAAGCGGGACGGCGTTACCTTCTTCCCATGAGAGAGGAGGTGCCCGCAGAGCTGGCTCCGGCCCCGATCCGGGGCGGATGAGGGCTTTGATCCTGCCTTGTTCGTGCGCTTTCGGCTTCAGACTTCGAGCGAAGCGAGGTCGCCTTTTTCCTCAAGCCAGCTCTTGCGATCCGCCGCGCGCTTCTTCGACAGCAGCATGTCCATGAGCTTGGTGGTGCCGTCATCGCCATCTTCGACGGCACCGACGGTCAACTGCACGAGGCGGCGCGTGTCCGGATTGATCGTCGATTCGCGCAACTGGCTCGGGTTCATTTCGCCAAGGCCCTTGAAGCGGGTGACATTGACCGCGCCGCGCATCTTCTCGCGCTCGATGCGCTCGAGGATGGCATCGCGCTCGGACTCGTCGAGGCAATAGAACATCTGCTTGCCGACATCCACGCGAAACAGCGGCGGCATGGCGACGAAGACATGGCCTTCGCGCACCAGCGCAGGAAAGTGTTTGACGAACAATGCCGACAACAGCGTGGCGATGTGCAGGCCATCGGAATCGGCATCGGCGAGGATGCAGATCTTGCCGTAGCGCAGTCCGCCAATGTCGTCCTTGCCCGGGTCGCAACCGATGGCGACGGCGAGGTCGTGCACTTCCTGCGAGGCCAGCACGCTGCCGGACTCGACTTCCCAGGTATTGAGGATCTTGCCGCGCAAGGGCAGGATCGCCTGGAAATCCTTGTCCCGGGCCTGGCGTGCGGAGCCGCCGGCGGAGTCGCCTTCGACAAGGAACAGTTCGGTGCGCGAGAGATCGCTGGACGCGCAGTCGGCGAGCTTGCCGGGCAGGGCCGGGCCCTGGGTGATCTTCTTGCGCACGATCTGTTTTTCCGCCTTGAGGCGAAGGGCCGCGCGCTCGATGGCGAGCTGGGCGATCTTTTCGCCGACCTCGACATGCTGGTTCAGATACAGGGAAAAGCCGTCGTGGGCGGCGCCTTGCACGAGGCCGGCGGCATCGCGCGAGGACAGGCGTTCCTTGGTCTGTCCGGAGAACTGCGGCTCCTGCATGCGCAGCGAGAGCACGAAACACAGGCGATCCCAGACATCTTCCGGGGCCAGCTTGACCCCGCGTGGCAGCAGGTTGCGGAAATCGCAGAACTCGCGCATGGCCTCGGTCAGCCCGGTGCGCAGGCCATTGACGTGGGTGCCGCCTTGCGCGGTCGGAATCAGGTTGACGTAGCTTTCCTGGGTCAATTCGCCTTCCGGCAGCCAGGCGATGGCGAAATCAACGGAACTCTTTTCGCGCTTTTGCGCGCCGATGAAAAGTTCGGCAGGCAGGCGTTCGGCATCGCCAATCATCGAGCGCAGGTAGTCGCGCAATCCATCCTCATAGAGCCAGCGGATTTCCTCGCCACTGGCTTCGTCTTTCAACGACACCGCCAGGCCCGCGCAGAGAACCGCTTTCGCGCGCAACACATGCTTGAGCCTGGGCAGTGAAATCTTCGCCGAGTCGAAATATTTCGGGTCGGGCCAGAAGCGCAGCGTGGTGCCGGTGTTCTTCTTGCCGACCGTACCGATGACTTCGAGCGGCGACTTGCGATCACCGTCCCTGAATTCCATGCGATGGATCTCGCCTTCGCGACGGATGGCCACCTCGACCCGCGTCGACAAGGCGTTGACCACGGAGACGCCGACACCATGCAGGCCGCCGGAAAACTCGTAGTTGCGATTGTTGAACTTGCCGCCGGCGTGCAGGCGCGTGAGGATCAGTTCGACACCCGGGATGCCTTCCTCGGGATGGATGTCCACCGGCATGCCGCGGCCGTCGTCGCTGACCGTCACCGAGCCGTCCGCGTGGACGATGACGTCGATGGATCTGGCGTGGCCGGCAAGCGCCTCGTCAACCGAGTTGTCGACGACTTCCTGGACCAGGTGGTTGGGGCGCGATGTATCGGTGTACATGCCCGGTCGGCGCTTGACCGGGTCGAGGCCGGAAAGAACCTCGATATCTGCTGCGTTGTAGCGACTGCTCATTGCCAGTGCGGAATTTGGGGGACCGCCCATGGTGGCGGGATCGCCCAGGGCTGGCAAGCGGCAGTGGGCCGGGATGACCAGCCGAACGACCGGTCATCCCGGCGCCAATCCCGAGTGCAGGTTCTCGCAGGCGTCGACGTTAGCCGGTAGAATACGGTTTTCCTGCGGATTGCTTGCCATGACCCCCCTGATATTCGTGACTGGAGGCGTGGTGTCCTCGCTTGGCAAGGGCATTGCCGCCGCGTCGCTGGCCGCCATTCTCGAGGCACGCGGCCTGCGTGTGACGATGATGAAGCTGGATCCCTACATCAACGTCGATCCGGGCACGATGAGCCCGTTCCAGCACGGCGAGGTCTACGTCACCGACGATGGCGCCGAAACCGACCTCGATCTTGGCCACTACGAACGCTTCATGCGCACGCGCCTGACCGGCAAGAACTCGATCACCACCGGCAAGATCTACGAAAGCGTCATTGCCAAGGAGCGTCGCGGCGATTACCTCGGTGCAACCGTGCAGGTGATCCCGCACATCACCGACGAGATCAAGCACCGCATCTACGAAGCCACCAGTGGCTACGACGTCGCCCTCGTCGAGATTGGCGGCACGGTCGGCGACATCGAATCGCTGCCGTTCCTCGAGGCCATCCGCCAGATCCGCATCGAGCACGGAGCGGAAATGTCGATGTTCATGCATCTGACCCTGGTGCCGTACATCAAGGCAGCCGGCGAGATCAAGACCAAGCCGACCCAGCACTCGGTCAAGGAATTGCGTTCGATCGGCATCCAGGCCGATGTCCTGCTGTGCCGCAGCGAACAGCCGCTGCCGCAATCGGATCGGCGCAAGATCGCCCTGTTCACCAATGTCCCGGAAAAGGCGGTGATCAGCGCAATCGACGTCGACATCATCTACAGCCTGCCGTTGTGGCTGCACCAGCAGGGCCTCGACGACATCGTCCTCGACCGGCTCGGCATCAAGGCCAAGGCGGCCGACCTTTCCGAGTGGAAGGCCGTGGTCGAGGCCATCGAGCATCCGAAGGACGAAGTCAGCATCGCCATCGTCGGCAAGTATGTCGAGCACAAGGATGCCTACAAGTCGCTCGGCGAGGCGCTGCGCCATGGCGGCCTCAAGCAGCACACGCGGGTCAACCTGCGCTGGGTCGAGTCCGAGGAAGTCGAACGGCGCGGTGGCGAGGCGCTCAAGGATGTCGATGGCGTGCTTGTACCCGGCGGTTTCGGCAAGCGCGGCTTTGAAGGCAAGATCGCCGCGGCGCGCTTTGCGCGCGAGAATCGCGTGCCGTATTTCGGCATCTGCTATGGCATGCATGCCGCCGTGGTCGAGTTCGCACGCAATGTGGCCGGCCTGGAGGGTGCCAATTCAAGCGAGAACGATCGTGCCTGCAAGGATCCGGTGATCGCCATGATCACCGAATGGACGACAAGCTCGGGTGATATCGAGAGGCGTGACGAGAATTCCGACATGGGCGGGACCATGCGCCTCGGTGCGCAGGAGTGCCGACTCAAGCCCGGCACGCTGGCACGCGAGCTGTACGGCCAGGATGTCGTGCGCGAGCGCCATCGCCATCGCTACGAGTTCAACAATCATTACCGGCAGAAGTTCAAGGATCTCGGCCTGGTCATCTCCGGCAAGTCGATGGATGACCTGCTCGTCGAAATGATCGAGCTGGCCAACCATCCATGGTTCATCGCCTGCCAGGCGCATCCCGAATTCACTTCGACGCCGCGCGATGGCCATCCGCTGTTCATTGGCTTCATCCGTGCGGCGCGTGAATTCAAGGCCGTGCGCGAGGCACCTGCGCTCGATGATGTCGTCACTCCCCGAATCGGAGCCACTGCGTGAAACTTTGTGATTTCGAGGTCGGCCTCGAGCAGCCGTTGTTCCTGATTGCCGGACCCTGCGTCATCGAATCGATGCAATTGCAGCTCGACACGGCCGGCACGCTGAAGGAGATCACCGACAGGCTCGGCATTCCCTTCATCTTCAAATCGAGTTTCGACAAGGCCAACCGCACCTCGGGCACGAGCTTTCGCGGCCCGGGCCTCGAAGAAGGCCTCAAGGTGCTGGCCGAAGTGAAGCGCCAGATTGGCGTGCCGGTGCTGACCGACGTGCACGAATACACGCCGATGGATGAAGTGGCCTCCGTCGTCGACGTGCTGCAGACGCCGGCCTTCCTCTGTCGGCAGACCGACTTCATCCAGAGGGTCGCCAGCGCCGGCAAGCCGGTCAACATCAAGAAGGGCCAGTTCCTTTCGCCGTGGGAAATGAAGCACGTCGCGGCGAAGGCAACGGCCACCGGCAACACGCAGATCATGGTGTGCGAGCGTGGCGCGAGCTTTGGCTACAACAACCTCGTCTCCGACATGCGCTCGCTGGCCGTCATGCGCGACACCGGCTGCCCGGTGGTGTTCGACGCCACGCACTCGGTGCAGTTGCCTGGTGGCGCCGATGGCAAGTCCGGCGGCCAGCGCGAGTTCGTGCCGGTGCTCGCCCGTGCGGCGGTGGCAGTCGGCATCGCCGGCATCTTCATGGAAACCCATCCCGATCCCGACAAGGCCTTGAGTGACGGACCCAATGCGTGGCCGTTGGGGAAGATGGAGGCGCTGCTGGAAACGTTGCTGGGCCTCGATGAACTCACCAAGCGCACGCCTTTCCTCGAAGCGAGCCCGTGACCGCCATGCAGGATGAAACGATCATCCAGTTGCTGCGCGATATCCGCGCCGGGCAGCAGGATCACCTCGCCTTGTATCGCGAGGTGACGCAGCGGTCGCTGGATGCGCAGCAGGTTGCGATCGACATGCAGCGACGCAGCGCGCGCCTGTACCGGAGCGTGGTCGCCGTCGGCTCCGTCCTGATCGCGGGCTTGATCCTCTTTCTTTATTCCCTTCCGATTTGACGGACGATCCTCCCCATGCCAGCCATCACCGCCATCCACGCCCGCGAAATCCTCGATTCGCGTGGCAATCCCACCCTCGAAGCCGAAGTGACCCTGGCCGACGGTTCGTTTGGCCGGGCGATGGTGCCCTCGGGCGCGTCGACCGGTTCGCGCGAGGCGGTCGAATTGCGCGATGGCGACAAGACGCGCTATCTCGGCAAGGGCGTGCGCAACGCGGTGGCCAACGTCAACACGACGATCGCCAATGCGCTCAAGGGTTTCGACGCCATCGACCAGCGCGGGCTCGATGAAAGGCTGATCGCACTGGACGGTTCGCCGAACAAGGGCAAGCTTGGCGCGAATGCGTTGCTCGGCGTGTCGATGGCCAATGCGCATGCCGTCGCGGCATCGAGGAAGTTGCCGCTGTGGAAGCATCTGGCCGGCGATCGCCTGCCGCAGTTGCCGGTGCCGATGATGAACATCGTCAACGGCGGCGCGCATGCCGACAACAACGTCGACATGCAGGAATTCATGGTGCTGCCGATTGGCCTGCCGAATTTTGCCGAAGCGTTGCGTGCGGGCACGGAGATCTTCCATGCGCTGAAATCCGTGCTCAAGGGCCGTGGCCTGTCGACCGCGGTGGGTGATGAAGGCGGCTTTGCACCCAACCTGAAATCCAACGAGGAAGCGATCGAGACCATCCTCGAGGCGGTCAACAAGACCGGCTATGGCATTGGCAAGCACATCTGGCTCGGCCTCGATGTCGCCAGTTCGGAGTTTTACCGGGACGGTGCCTATCACCTCGAGGGTGAGGGCAAGGTGCTGAGCGCGGAGGAACTGATCGAGTTCTATGCCGGCTGGTGCGCAAAATATCCGATCATCACCATCGAGGACGGCATGGCCGAAGGCGATTGGGACGGCTGGAAAAAGCTGACCGAGCGCCTCGGCAAGACCGTGCAACTGGTTGGCGATGACTTGTTTGTCACCAACACCTCGATCTTCAAGCAGGGCATCGACAGGCACATTGCCAATGCGATCCTGATCAAGGTCAACCAGATCGGCACGCTGACCGAAACGCTCGATGCGATCGCCATGGCCGAGGCGGCGAACTATGCCTCGATCATCTCGCATCGTTCCGGGGAAACCGAAGACACCACGATTGCCGATCTTTCCGTCGCAACGTCGGCAACCCAGATCAAGACCGGTTCTCTGTGCCGCTCGGATCGCGTGGCCAAATACAACCAGTTGCTGCGCATCGAGGAAGCCCTCGGGGCGCAGGCGCGCTATGCCGGCGGCAAGGCATTTCCGAACCTGCCCGGTTTCTCGTGCTGATCGAACCACCAGCCAGTCCGGGATCCGCATGTTGCGTCTCGTCACCCTGATCCTGCTGATCCTGTTGATTGCCCTGGAGGTCAAGCTGTGGGCCGGGCAGGGCGGCATGGCCGAGGTCTGGCGACTGCAGAAGGCGGTCGCCGAACAAAAACTGGAAAACGAGAAGCTGAAGGCACGCAACGACGCGCTGGCCGCCGAAGTCGCCAATCTCAAGGATGGCACCGAGGCGATCGAGGAGCGCGCCCGCTCGGAGTTGGGCCTGGTCAAACCGGGAGAGCAGTTTTACCAGGTGGTCGAGCCAATGCCGGCCGGCAAGGCGGATGGCAATGGCAAACGCTGACGGCGGACTCTGGTGCGTCGTGCCGGCGGCCGGACGTGGCCGGCGATTTGCTGCCGATCGGCCCAAGCAGCATGTCGAGATTGCCGGAAAATCCCTGCTCACCTGGACGCTGCAGAGCCTTGCCGCACATCCGCGAATATGCGGCCTCGTCGTGGTGGTTGCCGCCGATGACGTGGACCCGCCGGCGCATTCGGCCTGCTGCGGCAAACCTTGTCTCAGCGTGCCGGGTGGTGCCGAACGGGCCGACTCGGTGCTGGCGGGTTTGCGGCGCTTGCCGGAAACGGTGGCCGGGGCGGAATTCGTACTCGTGCACGATGCCGCGCGGCCTTGCGTTCGCCCTGGCGACATCGATGCCTTGATCGAACGCGGCATGCCGGCGGGTGGTGCCTTGCTGGCGGCACCGCTGCGCGACACGCTCAAGCGTGCCGACGCGGACGGTCACGTGCTCGAAACCGAGCCACGCGAAGCGCGCTGGCGCGCCCTCACGCCGCAGATGTTCCGTCGCGCCGAGCTGACCGCCGCGCTGGAATCGGCCAACGGCAGCGGCATCAGCGTCAGCGACGAGGCGATGGCAATGGAACTTGCCGGATTCCGGCCCTTGCTGGTCGAAGGCAGCGAAGACAACATCAAGGTCACCACCGCGGCTGATCTGGCGCTGGCGGAGTATCTCTTGTTGCGGGAACAGGGAACACGGAATAAGTGAGAGCAAAACGCGCAATCAAGAGCAGAAGCATGAAGCCCAGCCCCCGCAGTGCCTGAGGAAAACTGTCAGCCAGGCGGGTTCTGCTCTACGATTCCCAATTCCCTGTTCTCGATTCCCCACCCATGCGCATCGGCCACGGTTTTGACGTTCATGCCTTCGGTCCCGGCAACCATGTCGTGCTGGGCGGGGTGACCATTGCGCATGCGCAGGGATTGCTTGCACATTCCGATGGCGACGTGGTCATCCATGCACTTTGCGATGCGATTCTCGGCGCGCTGGCGCTGGGCGATATCGGTCGCCATTTCCCTCCGTCCGATCCGCGCTGGAAGGATGTCAGCAGTCGTCACTTCCTGTTGCATTGCGCGGGCCTGATGATCGAGAACGGCTGGTCGCTGGCGAATGCCGATATCACCTTGATCTGCGAGGCGCCGAAGATCGGTCCGCATGCCGATGCAATGCGCGAAAACCTTGCGGCCGACCTGGGTTGTGCACGGAGCGAGGTCAACATCAAGGCGACAACCACCGAGAAGCTTGGTTTCTGCGGACGCGGCGAGGGCATCGCGGCCATGGCGGTAGTCCTGCTGCAGCGTCGCCATGCGCCACTTGCGGAGATGCCCAGTGATCCCGAGTTGGCGGCCCTGGTCGCACGCCTGGAGCTGGACGACGCACGATGACCGGCTTTCCGTATGCGTACGGTGGCCCGCCGCTGCGCGGGCGCATGCGCGCCACTGCCGAGGATTTCGTGGTCGATGAAGAACTCGGTTTCGATGCCGATGGCAGCGGCGAGCACGCCTGGCTGCACATCGAGAAGCGCGACGCGAACACCGAATGGGTTGCCCGGCAACTCGCCCTTGCCGCCGGAGTCGCACCGATGGCCGTGGGCTTTTCCGGGCTCAAGGATCGCCATGCGCTGACCCGGCAAACCTTCTCCGTGCACCTGCCGGGGCGTGCCGATCCCGATTGGCACGCCCTGGAAATCGAAGGTGTGCGCATTCTCGCGGCAAGCCGGCATTCGAGGAAACTCAAGCGTGGCGTGCATCGCGGCAATCACTTTCGCATACGTCTTTGCGAACTGCATGGCGACCGTGAAGTCGCGCAGCTTCGCATCGGACAAATTGCGCGATCTGGCGTGCCGAACTATTTCGGCGAGCAGCGCTATGGCCGCGATGGCGAGAACCTGCGCAGCGCCCATGCCTTGTTCGCGGGGGCGAGGATGGGGCGCAGCCAGCGTGGCTTCGCCTTGTCGGCGGCGCGCGCGCACCTGTTCAACCTGCTGCTGGCGCGGCGGGTCGAGCAGGGTACATGGGATCAGGCACTGGAAGGCGAAGTCTGGATGCTCGCCGGAACGCATTCGATTTTCGGACCGCAGGCGCTGGATGAGGATGTCCGTCAACGCCTGCTGAATCACGACATCGATCCGACGGGCCCGTTGTGGGGTGCCGGTGCGTTGCGCAGCGCCGGCGAGGTGGCCTCGATCGAACGCGCCGTTGCGCAGGCCGAGAATTCGCTTGCCGAAGGCCTGGCGGCACATGATCTGCGCCAGGAGCGGCGGTCCTTGCGCCTGCATGCCAGTGCGTTCAATCACGAGTGGATGGACGACGGCTCGCTCGTGCTGGGGTTTTCGCTGCCGTCCGGATCCTTTGCCACAGCGCTGCTGCGCGAGATCTGCGCGACCGCCTGATCCGCTTCCAGGCGCTTCGCATGGCCGCTTGCCAGCCCGCCCTTGCCAGGCAGCCTATAGTCAGCTTGATCGGTTCATTTCCGATCGCGATAGACGATGGAGGTTGCCATGAAACGTGAATGGTTTGCCGCAATCGCTGCAGTCCTGATGGTTCTCCCGGCCTGCGCCACGGATGGGCGCAGCCAGTTCGCCAGGAACGAGCGCATCGTTGTCGATGCGCAATACGTCAACGAGGTCAACAACGCGAGTCGCCTCACCGGAGTCAACGTGACCTGGGTCAATCCACCGACCAAGCGCGTGCCGGCGGGCAGCAACAGCGACAACTGATCAAGCGCCGCGCAGCAGGACGAGAACGGCCCCGGTTCCACCCTGCACAGGCAAGGCCGAGGCGAAGGCGAGAACATCATCACGCCGGCGCAGGAGTTGCTCGGTCATGCGCTTGACCACCGGGCCGCGTGCGTCCGAGCGCAGCCCCTTGCCATGCACGATGCGTACGCAAAGTTCATCGTGTGCCTTGGCTTCGGCGAGGAAGTCCTTGATTGCCTCGCGTGCAACCGCGACGGTCATCTGGTGCAGGTCGATTTCCGCACGCACGCTGAAGTGCCCGCGACGAAGCTGCTTGAGCAATCGATCCGGTTGACCCGGCTTGAGATAAAGGATTTCGTCGCCGAGCTCGATCGAGCCGGGATCAAATGCGTGGCTCAGCAGTTCATCACGCACGGCCGCCTCATCCAGCTCGAACTGGCGCGCGCGCGGATGTGGCCGTTTGCCTGGCGGCGGCGGTTCGACATGCGCATTGATCAAGCGCACCGGGCCGACGGCATCGCGGAACAGCTCGCGATCGGCGTGGGCCACGGCTGGCGGGCTGCTGCCGTCAGGTTTTGCGCGACGGACTCGCTTCATCGTGTTCGATAGCTGGCGAAGGCGGAGGGCGCAGACCATTGCATGTTCGCCCGGTCGCGACAACCGCGAAGTCTGCGCTTGTCGCCCTGGACCATGATTTCGCTTGGCTTGCGGGCGCTTGCGGTGGACCCGCGGATTCAGCCGAAGTGGTGAATCCGGTATGCTTGCAGGATTCGTTCTGGGCGGTGGTTCCGTCACGGGATTCGTGATTCCAACGGCCACTGGCACCTTTCAGGGAAACTGCACATGCGTGTTCTGGTCAGCAATGATGACGGGGTCGATGCACCCGGCATCATCGTGCTCGCGCGCCACCTGGCGGCGGTTGGTGATGTGGTCGTCGTTGCCCCGGATCGCGACCGCTCGGGGGCGAGCAATTCGCTGACCCTGGATCGCCCGATCCGCGCGAAGCGCCTGGACGATGGCCGCTACAGCGTGAGCGGGACGCCCACCGACTGCGTCTATCTCGGCCTCACCGGCTTGCTCGATCATGCGCCCGACATTGTCGTTTCCGGCATCAACAGCGCGGCCAATCTCGGCGATGACGTGATTTATTCGGGAACCGTCTCGGCGGCCATGGAGGGGCGTTTCCTCGGCCTTCCCGCAATTGCCGTTTCCCTGGTGACACGCGACCATCGCGGCCAGCATTACGATTCGGCGGCACTCGCGGTGATGCAGTTGATGCGCAAGCTGCTGGTTGATCCACTGCCTGCCGACACCATCCTCAATGTCAATGTGCCGGACCTGCCGTGGTCGGAAATCCGCGGTTTTTCGGTGGCCCGGCTCGGTCGGCGGCACCGCGCGGCGCAATGCATCGAGCAGAAGGATCCACGCGGTCGTTCGATGTACTGGATAGGCCCGCCCGGCGAGGTCGAGGATGACGGGCCCGGCACCGATTTCCATGCCATTCGCGATGGTTATGTCTCGATCACGCCAATCCATGTCGATCTGACCCGCTACCAGGCGCTGGACAAGGTTGGCGGCTGGGTCAGCTCGCTGACCATGGAATGCGCGCTGGCATGAAGTCCGCAGCATTGCCAGCAATGATGGATCTCCAGCGATGAGCCGCTTTGCGCAGAGCCGTCCCGAGGTGCGTGGTCTGGGCATGACCTCGCAACGTGCGCGCGATCGGCTGATCGAACGCCTGCACAGCGAAGGCATCCAGGATCGACGCGTGCTCGATACCTTGCGCCAGTTGCCAAGGCATCTGTTCATCGACGAGGCGCTGGCCTCGCGCGCCTACGAGGACACCGCCTTGCCGATCGGTCAGGGGCAGACCATTTCGCAGCCGTATGTCGTTGCCCGCATGACCGAAGTCCTGATCGAACATGCCCTGCCGCGACGTGTCCTCGAGGTCGGCACGGGTTCGGGTTACCAGTGCGCCGTGCTGGCCAGCATGGTCGAGCAGGTCTATACGGTCGAGCGCATCGACGAACTGCTGCGCAACGCGCGGCGGCGCTTCCGCAAGCTGGGACTCGGCAATATCCGTTCGCGCCATGATGATGGCCGGCTCGGCTGGCCGGATGAGGCGCCGTTCGATGCGATCATGGTGACTGCTGCCGGTGCGGATCTGGAAAACACCTTGCTCGACCAGCTCGCCCCGGGCGGCGTGCTGGTGGCGCCGGTTGGGCCGCCGGGACGCCAGGCCTTGTTGCGCGTGCGTGCGACGGAACAAGGCTGGCAGCGTGAAACGCTCGCTGCGGTGAGTTTCGTGCCCCTGCTTGGCGGGATTGCCTGATGCGGATCAATGGTGTCGAGGTGTGCGGCGCATGAAACTGTTCAAGCCGTTGTACGAGCGCGCATTGAAATGGGCCAGCCATCCTCGCGCGGAGCCGCTGCTGGCGATCCTGAGCTTTGTCGAGGCGATCATTTTTCCGGTAATGCCGGAAGTGATGCTCGGGCCGATGGTGCTGGCCCAGCCGCGACGCTGGGCACGCTTCGCCAGCGTCAGTCTCGTCTTTTCGGTGCTGGGCGCGATCGTTGGTTATGCGCTCGGACACTATGCATTCGAATGGGTGCGGCCGCTGCTTGCATCGCTGGGCTGGCTGGAGCGCATCGACCAGCAGGTGACCGCGCTGCGCGAGATTGCCACGCACAGTCCGTGGTCGGCGTTCTGGTTGCTGGTCGTGGCCGGCTTCCTGCCGGTGCCGTTGAAGATCTTTACCTGGGCGTCAGGCATTGTCGGCGTGCCGCTGCTACCCTTCATCGTCAGCATGATTGTCGGACGCGGCAAACGTGTTTATCTGCTCGCCGGGGTCATCCGCATGGCCGGGCCGAAAGCCGAAGCAGCCTTGCATCGCTGGATCGAGTGGATCGGCTGGGCCATGCTGGTGGCGATCGCAGTCATGATCATCTACTTCAAGTTTATAAGATAAGTGATTGATTGCAATATAATAAATCGGGCAATCATCGCGCTCCTGACTGGCCTGGTCCTGCTCCTGAGCGGGTGTGCGACCACCTCGCCGGCTCCGGTCGAGGATCGCAGCCTTGGCGCGCACCACGGTTCGCGCCGCAGCGTGCCGATGCCGGCGGATGGTTCCGTCTATCGGGTTCGTCGCGGCGATACCCTGTACAGCATCGCCTTTCGCAACGGTCTTGATTATCGCGAGCTTGCCCGCGAGAACCGGATCGATGCGCCTTACACGATCTATCCGGGTCAGGAAATCCGCCTGGATGGTCGCCCACCGGTGCGCCGCGGGAGCGCATCGACGCCGCAACCGGTGACGCGCGCAGCCAGCGTTGCATCCAGGCCCTCGCCGCCGCCTGCGCTGGTCGAGAGCAAACCCGCGGCAGCGCGCCCGGCACCGAGCGTGGCGAAGCCGGCGGATGCTGCCGCCACGCCAGCGGTGCCGCCGCGTGCGCCAGCCATCGAAGCCAACAGTGCCGCTGCCGACATGGTCTGGCGCTGGCCGGCCGAAGGCCAATTGGTGGCGAGCTTCGTCAACGGTGACCAGACCCGCCAAGGCATCAATATTGCCGGCAAGTCAGGCGATCCGGTGCGCGCCACGGCGGATGGCGAGGTTGTCTACAGCGGCGACGGATTGATCGGCTATGGCGAATTGATCATCGTCAAGCACAATTCGACCCTGCTCTCGGCCTATGGCCACAATCGCCGACGCCTGGTCAAGGAAGGCGACAAGGTCAAGTCCGGCCAGCAGATTGCCGAGATGGGCTCATCCAGCGCCACCCGCGACATGCTGCATTTCGAGATCCGCAGGAACGGCAAGCCGGTCGATCCGCTCGGTTTCCTGCCAAGGCGTTGATTATGAAATCCGGCTGCGCAAGTCCGCTCGCCGTGGCGTTTCGCCTTCCAAAATCCTTGCGCTGGCCGGTCGCTGGCGCAAGATGCCGTCCATGATGACCGGCAAGCAGCACGATCCGACCGAGGAACCGGAGGTCGAGGAAGTCCTCGAACTGCTTGATGCAATCGAGCCGGTCGATGTCGAAGTACGCACCTCCACCGGCGCCTACCTGAACGAGATCGGCTTGATTCCCTTGCTCGATGCCGAAGAGGAGTGGGCGCTGGCCGAGCGCGTGCAACGGGGCGATGTGGCAGCCCGGCGCGGATTGATCGAGGCCAACTTGCGCCTGGTGGTCACCGTTGCCCGTGGTTATGTCGGTCGCGGCGTGCCGCTGATGGATCTGATCGAGGAGGGCAACATCGGACTGATCCGGGCGGTCGAGAAGTTCGACCCGTCGCGGCGCCTGCGCTTTTCGACGTATGCCATGTGGTGGATCCGGCATGGCGTGCAGCATGCGCTGTCGCACCAGGGCAGGACCGTGCGCATTCCCGTGCATGTCCTGCGCGAACTGGCGCAGATCCTGCGTGCCAATCGGGAATTGACGGCACAGTTGGCGCGCGCACCGTCAATGGACGAGCTGGGCCGCCATGTCGGCAAGGATGCGCGTGAACTCGGTGAGCTTTTCCGCGTCAGCGAACACATCAGTTCGCTCGATGCGCCCATTTCCGACAGCGATGATCGCGCCTTGATCGAGCACCTGGTCGATCAGGACGAGACCAGCCAGGGCCCACGCGCCGGTATCGAGGGCAGTGGCCAGTTGCAGGGCTGGCTGGCGGCGCTGAAGCCGCGCCAATGCTGGATCATCGAGCGTCGCTACGGACTGAATGGCGAGGCCGTGCACTCCTTGGCCGAAATCGCCGCGGAACTGGGCATTTCGCGGGAGCGGGTGCGGCAGATCCAGGATGAGGCGCTCAAGCGCCTGCGCGTGCTTTCGCAGCAGGAACCTTCCATCTAGCCCACGGTGCTCGTTCTTGCAGGGCCGCTTGCGCTCAACCCGGCAGGATGAAGGCGGCGACGACCTTGCGGCCTTCGGCAGCAAGCAGGTTGTAGGTTCGTCCGGCGGCCGAGTTGTCCATCACTTCGACGCCAATGCCCTGGCGCAGCAGGGGCAGCAGCAGTGCCTTGTCCGGAAACTGCTGGCGGCGACCGGTGCCGAGAATCGCCACCTCGGGATGCTGATCGAGAATGACCTGCACCGCCGCGGCATCGAGATCGTCCACGCGCGCGATCGGCCATGCCTCGACAATGCGGTCGGGCGCGATGAGGAAGCTCGCGCGCAACTCCCGATCGATGATGACCACCGCTTCGTCGCGGATTGCGCGGATGAAGAAATAGCCCTCGGCCCGATCGTGGATCAGCTGCATTTGCGTCTTCCAGCCTACTTTGGCAGCGGCAGCTTGGGTTCTTTCTCGTTGCGCTTCCACAACGTCGCGGTATGGCCGATGGTCTGCACGAGTTCGCAGGCGGCACCCGTGCAGAGCGCTTCGATCTGCGCCGCACGCTCTTCGCGGTCCCCTCCGGACAGCTTGACCTTGACCAGCTCGTGATGGCCGATGGCGAGGACCAGTTCGTTGATGACATTCGGCGTGACGCCTTTTTGTCCGAGCAGCACGATCGGACTCAGGGAATGGGCAAGGCCGCGCAGGTAGCGCTTCTGGAAGGGGGTCAGCAGCATGAATGGAGTCCGCAAGCGAAGTGGGGTGCCGGCGGGGGCCGCCGCCTTTCAGGGTATTATGCGGGCAATCCAATGACCGGGAAACGCGCGCGGCGCGTTCTGAGACGACGTGGCGCGAAGCAAATCCAGTTCCCGCTGGCTCCAGGAGCACTTCAGCGACCCGTACGTGAAGAAGGCGCAGGCAGAAGGCTGGCGCTCGCGGGCGGTGTTCAAGCTCGATGAATTGATCGAGCGTGACCGCTTGCTCAAGCCCGGCATGCTCGTCGTCGATCTCGGCGCGGCACCGGGCGGCTGGTCGCAGATGGTGCGTGAGCGGCTCGGCGACCGTGGTCGCATCATTGCCCTTGATATCCTGCCGATGCAGGGCATTGGTGGCGTCGACTTCATCCTCGGCGACTTCCGCGAGAATGAGGTATTGACGCGCCTGCAGCAGGTTCTTGATGGATCGAAGGTGGATCTTGTGCTTTCCGACATGGCCCCCAACATGAGCGGAGTCGGTGCCGTGGATCAGGATCGTTCCATGGTCCTGGCCGAACTGGCTGCCGATTTTGCTGAAAACCATCTGCTCGCGGGTGGTTCGTTCCTGACCAAATTGTTCCAGGGGCAGGGATTTGACGACTACATACGACGTTTGCGCAATCATTACGCCAGCGTCAGCATCCGCAAGCCCAAGGCCTCTCGGGCGCGCAGCAACGAAGTCTATGCACTGGCCACCGGCAGGAAGTCCTGACCGCAGCTGCTGCAGGAGGAGATGGGTAAAAGAATGAATGACATGGCAAAGACTGTGCTGCTCTGGGTGGTGATCGCCGTCGTCCTGCTGACGGTGTTCCAGAGTTTCAATCCGCATGCCGCGGCGACGAAGGACATTCCCTACTCCGAGTTCATGCAGGCCGTGCGCGACAAGCGCGTCGACGAAGTGCTCGTGCACAACGATGGTCGCACCGTGGAGGCAAAACTCCAGGACGGCAGTAGCGTGCGCACCACGGCGCTGCTGACCGAGCAGTCGATCGGCGATATCGAAAAGGACGTGCAGAAGGTCAAGGTCGAGGCCACCGATCCGCCGATGCCGCTGTTGCTGCGCCTGCTGTTCGACTGGTTGCCGCTGATCGTCATTTTCGGCCTGATCTTCTATTTCATGCGCCAGATGCAATCCGGCGGCGGCGGTCGCGGGGCGATGTCGTTTGGGCGCTCGCGGGCCAAGCTGCAGGGCGAGGACCAGATCAAGGTCACCTTTGCCGATGTCGCCGGTTGCGACGAGGCCAAGGAGGAAGTTTCCGAACTGGTCGAATTCCTGCGTGATCCGGGCAAGTTCACCAAGCTCGGCGGCAAGATTCCGCGCGGCGTGCTCATGGTGGGTTCGCCAGGTACCGGCAAGACCTTGCTGGCCAAGGCGATTGCCGGCGAAGCCAAGGTGCCGTTCTTCTCGATTTCCGGTTCCGATTTCGTCGAGATGTTCGTCGGCGTCGGCGCGGCGCGCGTGCGCGACATGTTCGAGCAGGCCAAGAAGCACGCCCCGTGCATCATCTTCATCGACGAGATCGACGCGGTCGGCCGCCATCGTGGTGCCGGGCTTGGCGGCGGCCATGACGAGCGCGAGCAGACCCTCAACCAGTTGCTGGTCGAGATGGATGGCTTCGAGGGCAGCGAGGGCGTCATCGTCATTGCCGCAACCAACCGTCCGGACGTGCTCGATCCGGCCCTGCTGCGTCCGGGTCGCTTCGATCGCCAGGTGGTCGTGCCCTTGCCCGACGTCAAGGGCCGCGAGCAGATCCTCAAGGTGCACATGCGCAAGGTGCCATTGGCCAACGACGTGGAGCCACTGGTGATCGCGCGCGGAACCCCGGGATTCTCCGGTGCCGACCTGGCCAACCTGGTCAACGAGGCGGCGCTGTTTGCGGCGCGTGGCAATTCGCGCGAAGTCAGCATGGATGATTTCGAGCGTGCCAAGGACAAGATCATGATGGGCGCGGAACGCCGCTCGATGATCATGAGCGACGACGAGAAGAAGCTGACCGCCTATCACGAGGCCGGTCATGCCATCGTCGGCCGCCTCGTGCCGGATCACGACCCGGTGTACAAGGTGACCATCATCCCGCGCGGGCGTGCCCTCGGCGTGACCATGTACCTGCCCGAGAACGATCGCTACAGCTACAACAAGGAAAACATCATCAGCCGCCTGTGCTCGCTGTACGGTGGCCGCGTTGCCGAGGAACTCATTTTCGGCGCGGACAAGGTCACCACGGGCGCTTCCAACGACATCGAGCGGGCAACCAAGATGGCGCGCAACATGGTCACCAAGTGGGGGCTGTCCGACAAGCTCGGCCCGATTGCCTATGGTGAGGAAGAGGATGAGGTGTTCCTCGGCCGCTCGGTGACCCAGCACAAGAATGTCTCCGACGAGACTGCCCGCCTGATTGACGAGGAAGTGCGCGAGATCCTCGATCGGGCGTATTTGCGCAGCACGGAACTGCTCACGGAAAACCTGCCCAAGCTGCATGTGATGGCGGACGCCTTGCTGCAGTACGAAACCATCGATGCGCAGATGATCGAGGCCATCATGGACGGCCGTGTTCCCGATCCGCCCAAGGGTTGGGACAGCGATACCGGCGGGCGTGGGCGTGGCGGCGGTGCCAGCAAGGGCAGTGGCGAAAGCCCCATCGGTGGACCGGCCACGCAATCGCGCAGCAAGACGCCGGACTGATCACGCGACAGCGGATCTGCTAGAAAGGCCGCCAACTGGCGGCCTTTTCATTGGAGTGGAACATGTTTTCGACGGTACTCGATTGCGGGGGGCGGCCACTCGTCCTCGACCAGCCGCGCATCTGCGGCATCGTCAATGTCACCCTGGATTCGTTTTCCGACGGCGGGCGCTTCATCGATCCCGTGGCGGCCGTCGCGCACGCGCTGCAACTGGTAGCGGAAGGTGCGGATCTGCTCGACGTCGGTGCCGAATCGACGCGGCCGGGCGCCGAGGCTGTTCCGGCCGAAACGCAGATTGCGAGGATTGTTCCGCTGATCGAGGAGCTGGCAGCGCAAACAGCGGTGCCGATCTCGATCGACACCTCTGATCCGCAGGTCATGCGCGCCGCGCTGGCGGCCGGTGCCGGCATGATCAACGATGTGCGCGCCTTGCGTGGCGAGGGTGCGCTGGAGGTGGCCGCCGATTCGCGGGCGGTGGTCTGCCTGATGCACATGCAGGGCGAGCCGCGGATCATGCAGGATGCGCCGTACTACGACGATGTTGTTGGCGAAGTGCACCGCTTCCTTTCCGATCGCGTGCTTGCCTGCCAGTTTGCCGGCATCGACAAGAAACGCATCGTCATCGACCCGGGATTTGGATTCGGCAAGACGCTTGAGCACAACCTGTTGCTGCTGGCCAGGCTCGAGCAATTTTCCGAAATTGCCCCGGTCATGGCAGGTCTGTCGCGCAAGTCGATGATTGCCAGCCTGACTGGCCAGCAGGCAGTCGATCGGCGCATCCACGGCTCGGTCGCGGCCGCCTTGATCGCCGTGCAGCGCGGGGCGGCGATCGTGCGCGTGCATGATGTCGCCGCGACCCGGGACGCACTCAAGGTCTGGCAGGGCGTGGCGGCGCTGCCGGCGATGACACGGAAATCTCCGACGGCAGCAAAACCAGGCTTGTGGGACGACGATTGAGCCAGTGATGGAAACGCGCGACAACGGCATCCTGCGCCGGACTTGCATGCGACAATGCGTACTTTCCGGCCTTCTCGGACTGCGGCATCGGTCACAAAAGCACCGGCCAGAATTCACTACGAGCATGTCGAGCGCTTTTGCGTTTTAATGTGCATCTGAAATTCAGGATGAGCCGGGGACGGGTTCATCCAAATCCGGAGGGTGCACCCATGAAGTTCCTGAATGCCTGTGCTGCCGCTGCACTTGTGTTTGCTGCCTGCCCGCTGCAGGCGGCCGAGACCTGGAAACCCTACGTCAGCCAGGGCGGCAGCCTCGCCGGCGTGCAGCCGATCGACGCGATGATGGTCGTCGATTGCCTCCTGCCCGGACAGATGCGTCGCTCGGGGGCGATGTCCTACATGGGCCCACGCCTGCCGGTGAAGACCACGGCCCAACTCTGCGCGATGCGCGGTGGCGAATACACCGAATACGACCGTGCCAGCCTCGCTTCAAGCCTTGGTGTCTGGATGGACAAGGCCAAGGGTGGCGATGCGACTGCGCAGTTCTACGTGGGCCAGATCTACGAGAAGGGCATGGACAGCGCCCCGGATTACACCGAGGCGGCCAACTGGTATAGCAAGGCCGCAGCGGCCGGCTCGAACGAAGCCAAGCTTTCGCTGGCGGCGATGATGGAAAGCGGCCACGGCATGCCGGCGGATCCCGCCGGGGCGGTCAACCTTTATCGCGAGGCGATGGGCATCACCGGCAATGAGCTGATCAGCAAGAGCGAGTCGGATACGCGGGTCGCCGAAGTCGAGCGCAAGAATGAGGCACTGCGCGCCGAATTGGCCGAGCAGCGGGCGGCAGCCGAGGCAAACGTCACACGCCTGCAAGGCGAAGTTGCCGCGTTGAAATCGGAAAACGCGAGCCGCAAGCGCGATGCAAGGAAAATGGCCGCGCTGGAGCGCTCGCTCAACGAGGCGATGACCGCGCGCGCAAACGCGGACGAGAAGCTGACGGCAATGGCGGCAGCGCCGAAAAACTCGGCAACTGATGGTCCGGCGACACGCAGCGTGACCGTGCCGCGGGTTTCCGCAGCGACGGCCGAATCGGTGGCCGCCGACGGCATCCGCTTCGGCAAATACCACGCCTTGATCATCGGCGTGCAGAACTACATCAGCTATGACCCGCTGAAGACGCCGATCAGCGATGCCAAGGCCATTGCCGATGTCCTTGAGCAGCGGTACGGGTTCCAGACCACGACCCTGCTGGATGCCGATTTTTCCTCGATCGTCGGCGGGATCGTGGAGTTGTCGACGAAGATCGGCCCGGACGACAACGTGCTCATCTACTTTGCCGGGCACGGTGTGCTGAATGCCGCGCAGCGCGGCTTCTGGTTGCCGCTCGATGCGCGCCAGACCGAGCGCAGTCCGGCATTGCCGACGGAAACCCTGGCCGAATTCCTGGCCATGTTCAAGGCGCGCAGCATCCTGGTCATTGCCGATTCCTGTTTCGGCAGCGCGCTTTCCGGATCCGTCGGCAGCTATACCGGTGGCCCGGCCGAATACCAGAAGGACATACCGAGCGGTTATCTGAGCCGCAAGGCAAGGTACGTCCTGTCCTCGGGTGGAATGAGTCCGGTGCTGGACCAGGCCGGCGACGGTCATTCGGTTTTCGCGTCCGCCCTGCTCAAGGTCTTGCGCGACAACGATCGCATCCTGACCCAGACCGGGCTTGAACAGGCGCTGGTCGAACCTGTGCGCGCAAGTGCGCAACAGATTGGCCTGGTGCAGACGCCGGAATTGAAGAAAGTCCGCGAAGCCGGCGATGCGGGCGGCGCATTCTTCCTGGTGCCCAAGGCACAGCCCGACAAGGGTTGACCGCCGCAACCACGCAGTACCGGAATCCAAACAGTACCAGTTTGCAGGGGAGAGAAGACATGGTGAATGAGTCCGGAAACGGTAGGTCGGCAACAGCCGTGAATCCCCGGACCAGCGTCTTGCTGGCGGCGGGAATGGGCATCGCTGCAATCCTGGGCGCCCACGCGGAATCCTCGACCCCGCTCACGCCAGCCAGAATTTCCATTGAAATCAATGCTGTGGGTGCGCCGATTTCACCGGCAGGCGGCGCCAACTTTGTCGTCAAGGTGGGCAATCCGGGTGGCGCTGCGGCGACTGATCAACGCCTCGTCGTCGCTATGCCGGATGGCATCCGCGCGCTTGGCTGGACCTGTTCGGCGCATGCCGGAAGCCGATGTGCCGTGGCCAGCGGCAGCGGCGCGCTGGACGTTCCGTTGCAAGGCCTGGCGGCGAATTCGTCCCTGGAATTCGCCTTCCACGCGCTCGCCGACGCGGTGCCGCCGGCATTCATCGAAGTTGCCGCCCGCGCGGGTCAAGGCGCCTCGGACCTTTGCGATTCCGGAGCATCCGCGCCGTGCCGGGCATTCCTGCGCATGCCGACCGGTGCCAATGTATTGCTTGATGTGAACTCGGCATCACTCTCGCTGGCAGCTGGCACGCCGGTCCAGTACACGATCACGGCACGCACCAATTCGCCTGTTTCCTCGACCCGTGGAACCGTGTTGCGCAGCCCGGTGCCCAGCGGCCTGATCAACAGCCGCTGGACGTGTCGATCGAGCGTTGGTGCATGTGCCGCAGCCTCCGGGAATGGCGCGATCGAGCAGGTGCTTGGCGATTTCTCGCGGGGCGATGTTCAATTCCAGATCAACGCCACGGTGGCAGCGAATCCGCCGGCGACCATCGTGCAGGCGGCGGTTGCCGTGCCTCCCCAGGGTGGCAGCTGTGCTGGGCGGGGGGCGGACTATCGGGAAGCTCCATGCACGGCACGCAAGGAACTCTCGACCCAGCCACGCATGGTGGTCAGTCGCAGCGAGGGCTATCGGGCAACGGCGACGACGATCTCGACCCGTTACGTCCTTGAAAACGCGGGCGCGGCAGCGGATGGAAGCCGCATTTCCGCAACGCTCCCGGCCAATGCGACCGGCCTTGCCTGGACATGCACCGCGCAGGGCATGCAATGCCCGCAGGCAAGCGGCTCCGGCGCGATCACGCAGACGGTCGCAAGCTGGCCGTCGTCGGCAAAGCTGATCTACGACCTCAGCGTCACCAGCCCATTGGCGACGACGAAAGACCTTGTTGCGACCATGCAGGTGACGCCGCCGCAGGGCGCAAGTTGCGGCCCGGCCGGCGCACCGCCGCCATGCATGGCAACGCAACCCTTGCAACTGGATCATTCCGGATTGCGTCTGCAACAGCGGCTGGATCGACTCGGTGCGGGCGCGGGCGAACTCGTCGGATATGTCGTCCACATCGGTACCGATGCGGATGCCGGGGAAAGCCGTGATGTCGTGCTCAGCGTGCCTTTGCCGGACGGCATCGATGCCTTTGTCTCCTGGTCGTGCATGGCCGCTGCGGGCTCGGCAACGAGCTGTCCCGTGCGCTCGGGCAAGGGTGCCATCCGCCAGGCGTTTCCGCTGCTGGCAGCCTCCAGCGATCTGACCTATTTCATCCATGCGCGGGTCGCCGCCGTGGCCCCGGCAACGGTAGTCGCCCGCTCCAGCCTGACCGCGCCGGTGGCGGCAAGCCTGGGTTGTGCGGAGCAGGGCAGGGCCACCCGGGCGTGCGTGGCGAGCAGTGAATTCTCCACGGTTCCCGTGCTCGCATTGGAGCAATCGATCCTTGCCAACCTGCTGTCTCCGGGCAGCCCGTTCGACTACGTCCTCGACGTCTTCAACCTGGGGGCCAAGGCGGACGCCGTGCGCGTGCGCAACTTGCTGCCCGCCGGCATCTCGAATGTCTCCTGGGTTTGCCAGGGGCTGGGTATGGATTGTCCCGCCAGCGTTGGCAGCGGCAGCGTCTCCTCGACCCTGCAACAGATGCCCGCGGGTGCCGGAGTCCGCTACCAGGTCGCGGCAACCGCCGGCAATACCAGTCAGGCAGGTACCTCGAGCATTCTCATGGCAACGCCATCGGCCGGTGGCCGCTGCCATCACGGGGCAACGCAGGATGTCAGTTCGGCACCGTGCACCGATCGCGTGGACAGCAACCATGCGCCGATGCTCGAGCTGCGCCAGTCGGCGAGCGAGCGACAACTCTTGCGTGGTGGCATCGTCCATCATGTACTGACCGTGCAGAATCACGGTGCGTCCACCGAAGGCACGCGCCTGTCCTTGCCGCTGGCAACTGGTGTCAGGCAATCCAGCTGGACCTGCGCGGGATTTGGCGGCGCCGTTTGCCCGCGCGAGTCCGGTGTGGGCGCGATCGATGAAATCATCCCGACGCTTCCCGCCAACGCCAGCATCAGCTATTCCATGGAATCGGAACTGGCCGGGGACGCGCGCACGCGTATCGACCTGGCTGCAAGCGTTGTTCCGGCGGACCTGGCGCAATGTTCCGCCAATAGCTGTGCCGACACGCTGGCCTTGCCGGTGACCGACGTTCCCTCGGCTCATCTGCAGGTGGCGGTCGCATCCGCGCAGACCCAGGCGCGCCCCGGTTCCAGTGCAACCTGGACCATCGACGTGCGCAATCTCGGCAGCGAGATCGCCGGCCCGTTTGCCATCGTGGATGCGCGCCCGGCCAATGCCATCGCCGTATCAAGCTGGACCTGTGACGGCGTGGAATGTCCCGCAGCCAGTGGTGTCGGGCCGATCGACCAGGTGGTCGCATCGCTTTCCATCCATGATCCCTCCAGCAGCGAAATGTCCGTGTCGCCGGGCCGGATCGTGTTCACGGTGCAAGGGCAGGTTGCCGATACGGCGCACGACAACGTGGAACTTGCAGTCAACCTGCGGCCGAGGCCTGGCGATACCTGCGCGCCGGTGGAATGCACTGCAAGCCAGCGTCTTGCGCTGGCCCCGCTGGGCATGTCGGTACTGGGCATAAATTTGTCCACCGACAACTCCTTTGTGAGTCAGGGAAGCTCCATCGTTTACTTCTTCGAGGTCTCCAATCTTGGTGGGGCGCTGGTAAGCAATCTTCCGGTATTTACAACCGAGCCTGCCGGAGTGGCCTCGTCAACCTGGGTTTGCGAAGGTTTCGGCGGTGCCAGTTGTCCAAGTTCGGGATCGGGTCCGATCAACGAAGTCATCGGGTCCCTGCCACTCGATGGTGGTGCAGTCCGGTTCACGATTACCGTGCAGACTGCCGAGTCCCTGCCGGCCACCTTTGATTTCACGGCCGGGGCAAACCCAAGTGCCGCGACGACATGCCTGCCGCCGAGCTGTTCGGTGACGAGTTCACTGTCCAGCGAGGATCAGCTCGTCCTTGCGCTTGATGCCAATACCGGTGTCGTGCAGCCCGACAGCACGATTGAATACACATACAGCATCGTCAACGGCGGCGGCCTGGACAGCTTCGGTTTCGTCGTCTACAGCGAACCACCCCCGGAATTCCTGACCACATCCTGGACATGCACGGGAAGCGGCGGCGCAGAATGTACCCCTGCGGGAACCGGTCCGCTGGATGACTCGGTGTCCTTCCTGCCGTCAGGCGCATCCGTCACCTACACGATTTCGGCGACTGTAGGGTCGGAACTGCCGGCAACCATCGACTATCTGGTCGGAGTCGATTTTGGACTTGGACTCGAGCCGACGGGGTTGCTCAATTGCCTTCCCTTGAATTGCTCGGCGTCGTCGTCATTGCCGACCGGCACCGGAGCTCCTGCGCAAATGAGCATTACCAAGACCGCCAACCGGAGCAACCTGTTTGCCGGCGGCGGCGTGCGCTACACGGTGAGCTTCGCGAACATCGGCAATACGTTGGCGAGTTCGGTCCAGCTTGTTGACGATATTCCACCCGGCTTGACCTCGTTTTTTTGGACGTGCTCGGCGGCCGGAGACGCCTTTTGCGAGGTTGCTTCCGGCAGCGGCCCATTGAACGAGTTCTTCTCCTTTGTTGCGCCGGGTTCGAGCGTCACCTACACGATCGATGCCGAAGTCGCCAGTGATGCCAGTGGTGTCGTCACCAATCTTGCGCAACTGACCGGCGACAACATCCAGTGCGATCCGTTCGGTTGCGATGCATCGAAGGCGCTGTCGGTGACGGTGCCGACGGAGCTCATGGTGACCAAGACCGTCATGCCGGCATCGGGAACACCCGTGGGGGTGAACCAGCCGATCGTCTGGACCCTGCTGGCAACGAACAACGGCGGCGCAACCACCAGTGCGTTGACCATGGCGGATATCTTGCCCACTGGCATAAGGGATATCGTGATCGGGCTGGAAGCGGGCGTGACCTGCACTCCCATGCAGCCTTTGCCTGGGCAAACCTTGGTTTGCACGATCCCGGCTGGATTCCAGGGCGAACGGCACGTCACCATTTCGGCGACGGTCAGTGCGGCGGCAGGGACGACCCTGAGCAACACCGTCAGGGCCACTGCCGGCAACAACAGCGTGACCTGCATGGATTGCACGGTCAGCAACATCGTCGAAGGATCGTTCGACCTTGCCCTGTTGAACCCGCGTCCGTTCTCGGCGGGTGGCATAAACGGCACCTTGATCGACGTCGTCAACGCGTCGGCAATGTCTGTTCCGGGAACCACGCTGGATGTCACACCGGCATCCGCCTTGCGGCTGCTGTCGCCGTATTCGGGCTCCTGCACGGCGAGCGTCGGTGACGATGGCAACGTCAGTGTTGCGTGCCCCGTGCCACCGAGCCCGCAGGGCGTCAGCTGCAGCGGCAATACCTGTTCCGTTGGCACGCTCGATCCGGCCACGGCTTCGACGATCTTTGTCGCCTTGAACGGATCCGCGCCGGCGACGGTCCGCATCAGCACCACGGGAGATTCCAATCCCTCCAACAATTCCATTGAACTGCCTGTGGGGGGTACGCCATGATCATTTCGCGCGGGAAGTCGTGGTCTGGCAACATTCCTGCCGCCGCGTTGGTGATCCTGCTGGCCTTGCCGGTTCCGGCCCTGGCCATGCAGGAGCTGGTGGTTGTGCGCCATAACGGCCAGACCAGCAGCCATGTCGCGAAATCGGGGGCTGCCGCAGCGGGCGTCGCCGCCTGTGCCGACCCAGCGGTTGCCTTTGCCTTCATGGTCGAACCGCATGACGGCATGACCACTGTGCAGTTGCAGCGTGGAGCCGATGTCTCGCGCGACATCGTCCTCGATGTGACCCTGACGTGTTCGACCCTGGAGGGTTCCGCGCTGGTGCCGTTCGATGCCGCCGGCGGAACCGCGTCGAATGGATCCGACTACGTCTCGACGCCGGGCATGGCGCTGCTGACCCTGACCCACAGCGACCAGGGCGGCGTGTCGACCCCGGTTCCGGCCATCGTCCACATCGAACTTCTCGACAATGGCCAGAACGCCGGGCAGACGCGCACGCTCAACATCGTGCGTACCGAGGGCTCTTTCCAGGGGACCTCGGCGCAGGGGCAGCCGATTGTCGGCACGATCCCCGGAAGCACAACGGCAATTGTTGCAATCACCATCCTTGCCCAGACAACGATCGACGATGGCTCGGATGTCGTGCCCGGGCTGGATCCGGGAGCGGGTGACGTCAGCAACGCGGCCACCCGGTTCTGTGCCGACCAGGGCGGTGGATCGGGATCGACGGGATGCCTCGCCACGCAGGTGGCCGCCAACCTTGTCGCGGATCCGAACACCCCTGCCAGCGTGCGCGAAAACGCCACGGCAGTGCTGGAGAACAATCTCCTCGCCATTTCCCCGGATGAAACCACGGCGTTGGCGTTTGTCGCGCCGCTGCTTGCCACGGGTCAATTCGACAACCTTGCTGAACGCCTGTCCGAACTGCGTACTGGCAATCTCGGCGGAACCGTCAGTGCCGGTGGACTGACTTTTGTCCACAATGGACTGCCCTTTTCGCTGGCCAGTCTGGGCACATCGCTGAATGTCGATGACGACGAATCCGCACGCAATGAGGAAAAGCGCACGCTGCTTGGCGGAACGCGTCTCGGACTCTGGGTCAATGGCACGATCGGTGGCAGCGAAACGGATCGTCGTGGCGGCAATTCCGGTTTCAAATCCGACAACTGGAACCTCACCAGCGGGCTTGATTACCGCTTCAGCGATCGCTTCTTCGCCGGTGCCGCAATTGGCTATTCAAGCCTCACCAGCGATTACGCAAACGACCAGGGATCGCTCGATGCCGACTCCAAGTCGTTGCATGTCTATTCCGGCTATGCGCTGACCAGTGGTTTCAGTCTCGATGGATCGGTCAGTTACATGCGCAGCGACTACACGCAGAAACGCGTGATCGAGCTGTATGCCTTGAATGCCGGGGGTACCGGATACAGTTCGCTGGGACGCGACATTGCCGTGGGCAAGCCGCGGGTGACGCAGACGGGAGCGAATTTCGGCGTGACCTACACCTTCATGCGCGGCAGCTGGACCATTGCGCCACAGGCACAGATCTCGGTCCTGCATAACACCTATGACGCATTCAGCGAGCGCGGCCCCTCCGCATTCAACCTGAGCTTCGACGAGCGCAAGAGCAACAGCACGTCGTTTTCCGCGGGCGGTTATGTCGACCGCACGTTTGCCACCTCGGTCGGTGCTTTCCGCCCCTATGTCCGCGCCTATTATTTTGCCGACAGCGGCTCGTCGAGTGACCTGCTGAGCCGGTTTGTGCGCAACGACGCCGATGGCAGCGCAACTCCCATCGCATTGTCGATGCAGGAGCCGGACCGCCGCTATGGAACCGCGGAACTCGGACTTGGTTTCAGTCGGCCGATTGGGACGCGCACGGTGGATTTCAGCGCCGGATACATGAAGACCTTCAGCTTCCAGGACCTCGATCGATGGGCACTGCGGTTCGACATGCGGATACCGCTTTGAATCCGCGCACGACAGGCTTGCCCGCATGAGCAATGAAAAGCCCGACAAGGCGGAGACATCCGCCGATCAGCCGACACGCTTGATGCCCGGCCGTGATGGGCGTGTGGCCGAGGCCGGGCCGAGTCCGGATTCCGCCGATCAGCCGACACGCTTGATGCCGGGCCGCGACGCGCACGCAGCCGAGGCCGGGCCGGGTTCGGAACAGGCGACCCGCATCATTGACCGCGCCGACACGCCAACCGTGATCACTCCGCGCGAGTCGGCCACCGATGACGAGTCCGGAGCCACCCGCGTGCTCTCGCCGTCGTCGGTGCCAGCAAGCGCTGCCGCGGACACACCGCCTGTGCAGACCGACCTGTCGGTGCCCAGTGCGCGCGCGCCCGCCGCGCCATTGGCCACTTCGGTTTCAATTCCCGTTGCGCCGATCATCCAGGTTCCGGCGCCGCGAACCGGTGCCTCGGCGTCTCCCTCGGCAGCGCGAACCGCGGGAAGCGCGGCGGATCGCGATGAATTGCCCAAGACCGGTGATTTCATCAAGGGCCGCTTCGAGCTGATCGAGGAACTGGGCCGCGGTGGCATGGGTGCGGTATTCAGGGCCCGCGACCTGCGCAAGACCGAGGCGCTGGATCCGGATCCGTTCGTGGCGATCAAGTTCATATCCGGCAATCTGATCGGGTTCGAGCGCGCCTTTGTCGCCCTGCAGCGCGAAGCCAAGAACGCGCAGGCCTTGAATCACCCGAACATCGTCAAGGTTTTCGATTTCGATCGCGATGGCGACCTGGTTTACCTGACCATGGAAGTGGTCGAAGGCGTCGCCCTGCATGCGCGCTTGCGCGCCTCGAACGCGAAACCGTTGACGCCAGCCGAGCGTGACCATCTGGTCCACGGCATGCTTGCCGGCATGAGCTATGCGCATTCGCGTGACCTTGCCCATGCCGACCTGAAGCCGTCGAACATGATGATCGACGGCGAAGGCACCCTGAAGATCCTCGATTTCGGCATCGCCCGTCGACGCGAGTACGACACCGTATTCGATGCCGACGACCTGTTCGCGCTGACCATCGACTACGCCAGTCCGGAAATGCTCAATCGCCAGCGGCCGACGCCGGCGGATGACGTCTACGCGCTCGGTTGCATCATCTATGCGATGTACGCAGGTGCACATCCGTTCAATCATGTGCGCGCCGACCTGGCACGCAGCGAGAAGATGCGGCCGGAACGGCCGAAGTCGCTCAGTCGCGTGCAGTGGCAGGCCTTGCGCAAAGCGCTGGCGTTCACGCGTGAGCAGCGATTCGCCGATGCTGCGGAATTCCAGCGTGCCTTCGAGGCACCGGACTGGCGCAAGATCGGAAGCATCGCCGCCTCCGTGCTTGCCTTGATCCTGCTGGTCTCCTGGTTCGCCGCCGATCCCGTGCAGAGCTGGATCAATGTTTCGCGACTGGATGCAGATCAAAAGAGCGTGCTCGATCGCAGTCTCAAGGACGGCGCCGAGTATGCCGCCGGCGGCTATGCCGAAGATGCCGTCTACGCCTATGTCGATGCGTTGCGGCTTGATGGCAGCAATGGTGCCGCGCGCAGTGGGGTGAAGCGCGCGGTCGGCATACTCAAGAGTCGTCTGCAGCCAGCCCAGTACCGCAGCTATTTGCTTGCCCAACAGCAGGAGGAAAGCAGTCCTGCCTGGCTGAAAGCTTTTTTTGCCGATGAATTGTCCAGGCTTCCGGCGCAGTGATGCGCCTTGCGCGTACCGCTTTGTGCAGGATCGCATTGACGTGAACCCGCAGCGACATTACCATTCCGCGCCTTTCCGGTAGTCATTGCCGAATCGGGCATGCTCGAGGGATCGAAGTCGGCGGGGTATAGCGCAGTCTGGTAGCGCGCCTGCTTTGGGAGCAGGATGTCGGGGGTTCGAATCCCTCTACCCCGACCATCCGATTCCGTTCGTGCATTGGGCTTGGTGCATCGATTGATGCCCGGGCGCTGGTAACGGTGACTGTCACGGGTTCGACTGACGATACGCCCGTAGCTCAACCGGATAGAGCATCGGCCTTCTAAGCCGACGGTTGCAGGTTCGATTCCTGTCGGGCGTGCCACAGGTGAATGCCGGCCAGCGATGCGGCGTCGATGTTTGTTGCAGGGCTGCAAGGTTGTGGCCAGTGTCAGGTTTCATCGGTTTCTCAAATGGTGGGCGTAGCTCAGTTGGTTAGAGTCCCGGATTGTGATTCCGGATGTCGGGGGTTCGAGTCCCCTCGCTCACCCCAATTCAAGCGAACCGGTGGTATTCCATCGGATCGTGTTTTGTTAGACTTGTTTGTCTGTTCGGGTCGTTAGCTCAGTTGGTAGAGCAGTTGACTCTTAATCAATAGGTCGAAGGTTCGAATCCTTCACGACCCACCAAACAGATCCAGGTCGACAGCAGCGCCATCGACCGCAAGTGCGGCTCCGCTGCATATTGCGGAGCGAGCTCCGGGTTGCAGACGTTGCGAATGTGGCGGAATTGGTAGACGCGCTGGATTTAGGTTCCAGTGGGGCAACCCGTGAGAGTTCGAGTCTCTCCTTTCGCACCAGGCCCGATCGCCACGCCGGCACCCCGCGACCCCGCGGCAGGGCCGCTTCGTGCCGACGATGCAACTGCCCAGTGGTCCCTGCATGGCGGATGCCGGCGCGGGCGCGCGGGCGGGGCAAATCACGCGCAAACCCCTGCGATTCCGCGCCGCAATGCATTATGATTGCCGGCTAACCATGCCCGGCCCACGGTCGGGATCAGTCGTTTCAAGGAGCATCCATGCAAGTTTCGGTTGAGAACGTCGGCAATCTCGGACGCAAGCTGACTGTGCGCATTCCCGCGGCACGCCTCGAGGATACGGTTCGCAATCGCGTCCAGGAAATGGGGCGCAGCGCGCGCCTGAAGGGATTCCGTCCCGGCAAGGTGCCGACCAAGGTCATCGAGCAGCGCTTTGGCGCGCAGATCCGTGGCGAAGCGTTGTCGGAGTTGATCGGATCGTCGTTCCAGGAAGCCATCAATACGGAGAAGCTGCGTCCCGCGATGCAGCCCTCGATCGCCACCAGCGGCAAGCCCGACAATGGCGAAATCGAGTACACGGCGACTTTCGAAGTCATGCCGGAGATCGGCAAGGTCGATGTCAGCGCGCTGGAAATCCTCAAGCAGACGGCAACGGTCGGGGAAACCGACATCGATGCCATGATCGAGACCTTGCGCATGCAACGCCGCGTCTGGAACCCGGTCGATCGCAAGGCCGAGGCCGGCGACATGGTGCTGTTCGAATTTTCCGCCCAGGCGACGGATTTCCGCTACCCGGAGAACGGGACCGATCGCGTTGGCACGATCATCGGATCGGATGCCTTGTTCAAGGGTCTCGAAGACCAGTTGCTGGGGCATGTCGTCGATGACGAGTTCGAGAAGGATCTGGATTTCCCCGCTGATTTCCGCATCGAAGGGCTTGCCGGCAAGTCGGCACGTGCAAGTTTCAAGATCGTCCGCGTGCAGGAAGCCAAGCTGCCGGAACTGGATGACGCCTTTCTTGCCACGTTCGGCGTGACCGAAGGTGGCCTGGCGCGATTCCGCGAAGATGTCCGCGACAACCTGGAGCGCGAGTTGACGGCGGCGCTGACCTCGCGCCTGAAGTCCTCGGCGGTCGAGAAGTTGATCGACGCGCACGCCGACCTCGAGCTGCCGCAAGGTCTGGTCGACAGTGAAGCGCGTGAACTCGCGCGCCAGTCTGCCGGCGAGAAAAAGGTGGCAGTGGCACACGAACCATTCCTGCCTTCCGCGCGCCGCCGGGTTGCCGGCGGCATGCTGCTTGCCGAGATTGCCCGCCAGAACCAGATCCGGGTTGACATGCGCCGCGTTTCCGAGGCGCTCAGCGCCATTGCCTCGACGTACGAGGAACCGGAACAGGTCGTTGAACTCTACTCGAAGGATCCCCAATTGATGAGTGGTCTGCAAAGTCGGGTGCTTGAGGATCAGGTTGTCGACTGGATTGCAGAGAATGCCAAGGTCAGCGAAAAGAAGCTGAGCTTCAGTGAAGTCATGCGTCCCGGGGCCTGAGCACCGGATTCAACGGAGATCCAGCATGTCCAGTCATACGCCAAGTCAGGGTCTCAACCTCGTGCCGATGGTGGTCGAACAGACCTCCCGTGGCGAGCGCGCTTACGATATCTACTCGCGGTTGTTGAAAGAGCGGGTGATCTTTCTGGTCGGCCCGATCGACGACTACGTGGCCAACGTGGTCGTCGCCCAGCTGCTTTTCCTGGAGTCGGAGAATCCGGACAAGGACATCAATCTTTACATCAACAGCCCGGGTGGGGTGGTGACTGCCGGCCTGGCGATTTATGACACGATGCGTTTCCTGAAGCCCGACGTCAGCACGATGGTCATTGGCCAGGCCGCAAGCATGGGCTCCTTCCTGCTTGCCGCGGGCACCAAGGGCAAGCGGTACGCCCTGCCGAATTCCCGGGTGATGATCCATCAGCCGTCCGGTGGCGCCCAGGGACAGGCAACCGACATCGAGATCCAGGCCAAGGAAATCCTCTATCTGCGTCGTCGCCTCAACGAGGAACTGGCGCAGAACACGGGACAGCCGATCGAGCGGATCGAGCGAGATGTCGAGCGCGACCTTTTCTTCAACGCCCAGGACGCGAAGGCCTACGGCCTCATCGACGCGGTCCTTGACCGGCGTCCGAACGAGACTGTTCATCCGCTTTGAGCGCCAGTCCGCAGGTGAGCGTACGCAATGATTTCGTTCCGGCCGGCAAGGCCGGACATGGCGAAATGCTGTGCTATGCTCGCCTCGCATCATGTAAAACAACCCGAGGCGTGGCATGACTGAAGAGCGACAAAGCCGATCGGGCGACGGCGGAAAGATCCTCTATTGCTCTTTCTGCGGCAAAAGCCAGCACGAAGTCCGCAAGCTGATCGCGGGCCCCTCCGTATTCATCTGTGATGAATGCGTGGAGCTGTGCAACGACATCATTCGCGAGGAGCTTGAGGAAAAGGCGGCCTCGGCGCGCAGTCATCTGCCCAAGCCGAAAGAGATCCTCGATGTCCTCGATCAGTACGTGATCGGCCAGGCCCGCGCCAAGAAAGTCCTGGCGGTTGCCGTCTACAACCACTACAAGCGACTTGAATCCCGCAGTCGCAATGATGATGTCGAGCTGGCGAAGTCGAACATCCTGCTGGTCGGGCCGACCGGCTCGGGCAAGACCCTGCTCGCGGAAACGCTGGCGCGCCTGCTCAATGTTCCGTTCACGATTGCCGACGCGACCACCCTGACCGAGGCCGGTTACGTCGGCGAGGATGTCGAGAACATCATCCAGAAGCTCCTGCAGAAATGCGACTACGACGTCGAGAAAGCGCAGAGCGGCATCGTCTATATCGACGAGATCGACAAGATTTCGCGCAAGAGCGAGAACCCCTCGATCACCCGCGATGTCTCGGGTGAAGGTGTGCAGCAGGCCTTGCTCAAGCTGATCGAAGGCACGATCGCCTCGGTGCCGCCGCAGGGCGGGCGCAAGCATCCGCAGCAGGAGTTCCTGCAGGTCGACACCAAGAACGTGTTGTTCATTGTCGGTGGCGCCTTCTCGGGCCTGGAGAAAATCATCCAGCAGCGCTCGGAGACCACCGGCATCGGATTCAGTGCCGAGATCCGCTCCACTGCGGGCAAGGCGGATACCAGCAAGTTGCTCGGCCAGGTGCAGCCCGGGGACTTGATCAAGTTCGGCCTTATTCCCGAGTTCGTCGGTCGTCTGCCGGTCGTGGCGACACTGGAGGAGCTCGACGAGGCTGCGCTGGTGAAGATCCTCAGCGAGCCGAAGAACGCGATCACCAAGCAGTTCAAGCGCCTGTTCGAAATGGAAGGCGTCGAGCTCGAGTTCCGCCCCGACGCCTTGGCGGCCGTGGCCAGGAAAGCACTGGAACGCAAGACCGGCGCGCGCGGTTTGCGCACGATCCTCGAACAGATCCTGCTCGATACGATGTTTGATTTGCCATCGCTCGAACATGTCAGCAAGGTTGTCGTCGACGAGGCCGTGATCAATGGCCAAGCCGAACCCTATCTGATCTACCAGGGCAACATGCAGGCGCGCGCCGCCGCCGCGGATTGAAGCAACAGCGCCGCCAGGCGGCGCCAATCCCTTGCATTGCGGAGCTTTGCCCGCACTTGACCCAACGGCAGCGTGCATTCACGCTGCCGTTTGCCTTTCCCGCTACCACGCAAGCCAGGATCCAGTGTGATGGAAAAATCCAGCAAGACCAGCGCAGATGAAAATCATGGCGTGATCGAACTGCCGATCCTGCCGCTGCGTGATGTGGTGGTCTATCCGCACATGGTCATTCCCTTGTTCGTCGGCCGCGAAAAATCGGTCAGTGCGCTGGATGCGGCCATGGAATCGGACAAGCAGATCCTGCTGGTGGCCCAGCGCAGTCCCGATGTCGACGAGCCGGAAGCAGGTGATCTCTATTCGATCGGCACGATCGCCTCGATCCTGCAGTTGCTGAAGTTGCCCGACGGCACGATCAAGGTTCTCGTCGAGGGCACTTCACGCGCCGAAATCGTTGCCTACTCCCAGCGCAATGGCTTGCTCACGGGTCGGGCGCGATCCGTGGATCCGACCTACACGCGCAATGAGCGCGAGGTCGAAGTCATTTCCCGCTCGCTGGTTTCGATGTTCGAGCAGTTGGTGAAGCTGTCAAGGAAGATTCCGCCCGAGTTGCTGACCACGCTGGCCGGACTCGAGGATCCGTCACGCCTGGCCGATACCATTGCCGCGCACCTGTCGGTTCGCCTGCAGGACAAGCAGCAGATCCTCGAAACGGCCGATGTTGCGGATCGTCTCGAGCAACTGCTCGGCCTGGTCGATGGCGAAATCGACGTGCAGCAGATCGAGAAGCGCATCCGCGGTCGGGTCAAGACGCAGATGGAGAAGAGCCAGCGCGAGTATTACCTCAACGAACAGATGAAGGCGATCCAGAAGGAACTGGGTGATTCGGAAGACGCGCCGAGCGAACTCGAGGAGCTTGCGCGCCGGATCGAAGCCGCCGGCATGCCCAAGACCACCCTGGCCAAGGCGCGCGCCGAACTCGGCAAGCTCAAGCAGATGTCGCCGATGTCGGCCGAGGCGACCGTGGTGCGCAATTACATCGATTGGCTGGTCGGTGCGCCGTGGAAAAAGCGCACCAAGGTCCGCAAGGACCTGCACCTGGCCCAGGAAGTGCTGGATACCGATCATTTTGGCCTGGAGAAGGTCAAGGATCGAATCCTCGAATATCTCGCGGTGCAGCAGCGCGTGCGCACGATGAAGGGACCGATCCTCTGCCTGGTCGGACCACCGGGTGTGGGCAAGACCTCACTGGGTCAATCGATCGCCAAGGCGACCAACCGCAAGTTCGTGCGCATGTCGCTGGGCGGCGTCCGCGACGAAGCGGAAATCCGTGGCCACAGGCGCACCTATATCGGCTCGATGCCGGGCCGCATCATCCAGAACATGTCCAAGGCGGGCACGCGCAATCCACTGTTCGTGCTCGACGAGATCGACAAGATGTCGATGGACTTCCGCGGCGATCCCGCCTCGGCCTTGCTCGAAGTGCTCGATCCCGAGCAGAACCATGCCTTCAACGACCACTATCTCGAAGTCGATTTCGATCTCAGCGAAGTGATGTGGATCGCCACGGCGAATTCGCTGAACATTCCCGGGCCGTTGCTCGATCGCATGGAAGTGATCCGCATTCCGGGCTATACCGAGGACGAAAAGCTAAATATCGCGCAACGCTACCTGATTCCGAAACAGCTCAAGGCAAATGGCCTCAAGCCGAGCGAACTGAGCGTGGACGAGAGTGCAATCCGCGACATCATCCGCTACTACACGCGCGAATCCGGAGTGCGCAATCTCGAACGCGAGATCTCCAAGATCTGCCGCAAGGTGGTCAAGGAGCTGAGTCTTGCCGCGCCGGAAAAATCGGGCGAAGGCAAGGGCGCGGCCAAATCCGCCACCGCGAAGAAATCGGTGGCGAAGATGCGCGGCGGCATGAAAGTGACCGCGCGCAACCTTGACAACTACCTCGGTGTACAGAAATTCAGTTTCGGGCGTGCCGAATTGCAGAACGAGATCGGTCTGGTCACTGGCCTCGCCTGGACCGAAGTGGGCGGCGACCTGCTCAGCATTGAAGCGACCACGGTACCCGGCAAGGGCAAGCTCCAGCATACCGGGCAATTGGGTGACGTCATGCAGGAGTCGATCCAGGCTGCGCTCAGCGTCGTTCGTGCACGCGTCGATCTGCTTGGGATCGATCCGGAGTTCCATCAAAAGCTCGATGTGCACATCCATGTTCCGGAAGGAGCCACGCCAAAGGACGGTCCCAGCGCGGGTATCGCGATGTGCACGGCACTGGTATCGGCACTGACCAAGATCCCGATCCGCTCCGACGTGGCGATGACCGGCGAGATCACCCTGCGCGGTCGCGTGTTGCCGATTGGCGGACTCAAGGAGAAGCTGCTTGCCGCCCATCGTGGCGGCGTCGGCACGGTCATCATTCCCGAGGAAAACCGCAAGGATCTTGCGGACATACCGGCAAACGTTACCGAGTCACTTCAGATTCGTCCGGTGAAATGGATCGACGAGGTGCTTGATATCGCGCTTGAGCATCCATTGACACCGATGAGTCGATCCGAGCCGCCAACTGCAGCTGTCGTACCGGGCAAGCGCAGGGGACGACAAGCGCAACTGCCGGCAAGACCGCACTGATCGGTGACGGATTTCTTTGCTCGAATGTCGTCACCGTGGCGTGCAGGGATTGACGTCCGCCATGATTTTTGATTGCTCGCCAAGGCATTGGAAAATGCCTGAAACACACGCAAAACCTTGTGTTGCGCGGTGTCGGGGGCGCTGGTATAAAGGTCGCGCCACGATTTGTCGCTGCGCTGCGCATCGATCGAATCGCGGGGGAACAAACTCGCGCTGGAGGTCTGCCCGCCTCGCTCGTACTGCGTGACTAGTTCAAACCAATCAAATCCGGGTTGCTGCTCGAAAGGGAGTTGATAATGAATAAAGGTGAATTTGTTGGTGCTGTCGCTGATGCCGCTGAAATGACAAAAGCGGATGCTGAGCGTGCAGTTGAAGCGATGTTCAAGGTTGTCAAGAAAGCATTGAAGTCGGGCGACAGCATTTCGCTGGTCGGCTTCGGTACCTTCAGTGTGCGCAAGCGTGCTGCACGTACCGGTCGCAATCCGCGTACCGGCGACACGATCAAGATCAAGGCGTCCAAGGTTCCGGCATTCAAGGCCGGCAAGGGCCTCAAGGATGCGATCAACTGACGCGTTCGGGGTGCTTAGCTCAGCGGTAGAGCGTCTCCCTTACACGGAGAGGGTCGGGGGTTCGAAACCCTCAGCACCCACCACCCCGCGCCAGAGTCGGCTTGTCGGTTACAATACCGGCCTGTCACGCTGGGGGTAGCGGTCAGGGATCGTTCCAAGTCGCTACCTCCCAAGCAGGGCGCCCGAGTGGCGCCCTTGCTTTTTCTTCGCGCAAGCCCTTTGCAGGTCGGCGCACATCACGGCCGACGATCAAGCCTGCTCGTCACCGGCTGCACTATCCAATCGAGGCGGTTGCATGCTCCAGGAACTACGCGCAAAAACCCACGGTCTTGTCGCCAAGATTCTTCTCGGTCTGATCGTCATCACATTCTCGTTCTTCGGCGTCGAGTCGTACTTCATCGGGCAGACCGTCGACTATGTTGCCAAGGTCGGCGACCGGGAAATCTCCCAGCAGGAATTCCGCACGCGCTTCGACGAGTTCCGGCAGCGGCAACTGGAGGCCGCAAACGGGGCGATCGACGCCAAGTTCTTCGAGCAGCCGGCGATCAAGCGGCGCATCCTCGATCAGCTGATTGACGAGCAGGTGCTGCTTGTCGCCAACGAGGAACTCGGCATCGCCGTCCCTGCGCAACGGCTGCGCGAGGAGATCCTGAAGATCCCGGCATTCCAGCGCGACGGCAATTTCGATCCCGCCCTTTACCGCGCCAGGCTTTCCGCCCAGGGCATGACGCCGAAAGCGTTCGATGAGCGCATCGCCCGCGACCTGGCAACCCGCGAGATTCCCATGGGCGTTGCCATGAGCACGTTCGTGACCGATGAGGAAATCAACAGTTACCTGCGCCTGCGCGGGCAGTTGCGCGACATCCGCTATGTCACCCTGGCCAAGCCCGAGCTGGCCGATGTCAAGGTCAGCGAGGAAGAGATCGCCACCTTCTATACGGAACATCAGCAGGATTTCATGAATCCGGAGCAGGTGGCGCTTGACTATATCGAGGTCGACGCGGCGAAGCTCGATGTCAACCTGACGCCGGACGAGAGCACGCTCAAGGAGCGCTACGAAAAGGAAAAGAGCCGATTCGTCACCTCCGAGCAGCGTCTTGCGTCGCACATCCTGATCAAGGTCGCAGGCAGTGGTGGCCCCGAGGAGCAGAAGAAGGCACTCGAGAAGGCACAGAAGATCGCCGATGAAGCGCGAGCCGGCAAGGATTTCGCCGAGCTGGCCAAGGCATCGTCCGAGGACCTCGGTTCGCGTGCTCTGGGTGGCGATCTCGGCTGGCTCGACAAGGGCATGACCGACCCGGCGTTCGAAGGCGCGCTGTACTCGCTGGAGAAGGGCAAGATTTCCGACCCGGTGCTTTCGCCCGAGGGCTACCACGTCATCGAGGTTCGCGAAATCCGGCCCGGGAAGACGCGGACGTTCGAGGAAGTCCGTGGCGAGTTGGCCAGCGACTTCGGGGAATCGGAACGCGAGCGCGTCTACAACGAACGTTCCGGTCGCCTGATCGACCTGACTTATGAAGACTCGACATCGCTGGAGCCGGCGGCGAAGGAACTCGGGCTGAAGGTCGAGAAGACAGCGCTGTTCTCACGCATGGGCGGAACCGGCATTGCGGAAAATCCCGCGATTGTCCAGGCTGCGTTCTCGGATCAAGTGCTGGTCCAGGGCAACAATTCCGACAAGGTCGAATTGGGTCCCAACCATCTCGCCATCATCCGCATTGCCGAACACAAGGCTGCGACCGCGAAGCCGATCGAGGAAGTGCGTGCCGACATCCAGCGCAGGATCATCGAGGAACGGGTCAGCAAGCAGGCCAAGGCGCGTGCGGACGAACTGTTTGCGCGATTGGAGAAAGGCGAGTCGATTGACGCGCTGGCGAAGGAACTCAAGCTCCCGCTGAACGAGGAACGCGGCATCGGACGCAATGCAGTCAAGCTCGATGCGGCCTTGGTCAACGCGGCGTTCGCGCTGCCACGCCAGGAGAGCGCCGGCAAGGCACCGGTCCAGGTTGTCGCTCTTGCCGGTGACGAATACGCTTTGCTCAAGCTCGACCATGTTGCCGACGCCGATCCCACTGCGGTCGATCAGATAACGCGGGAATCCGCGCGAAACACCTTGCAGCAGAACCTTGCCAGTGTGGTTGCTCGTGACTTCATTGCGGCGCTGCGCGCGAGCATGGAAATCAAGGTGGTCGAAGACCGCATGTGATCCGTGCCGTCATGCAGCGATGGAAAAGGGCCGCGATGCGGCCCTTTTTTATGGCCATGGATGGCCTGTATGCCTGCAACGCAGGAGCAGTTGCAGGCGATGCCATGGATGGCCTGTATGCCTGCAACGCAGGAGCAGTTGGCGAGCAGTTGCAGGCGATGCCATGGATGACGCCAGTGCACAGCGCTGACCCGCCTCAGCAATCGACCAAGGAGCAATATGGGTTTGATCCGGGATCGAACGCTACTCTTTGAAGCAGTTGCAGGCCCTTGTTCAATGCGCCGGAGCACGAATGCGCAAGTTGCGTCCAGGTCGAAGGACGGAATGCGCGGTCATTCCGTTCCAGCGCAGCAGTTCGGCGAGACGGACTTGATAGCGCCGGGCAATTGCAGACAGCGTGTCGCCGGGCTTGATGGCATGAACCTGTGGATCTCCAGCGTCGGCAACATCCGGATCCGTACCCGGCAACAACAGGAGTCGACCGGATGCTAGCGGCGCGTCCACGTCGAGGCGGTTGGCCTGCGCCAACACCTTGGCGGTGATGCCCAGGCGGGCCGCGAACTCCGCGGGAGTGCCTGCAACGTCGATGCGCCGGGCATGCCAGGCACCGAGCAGGGACACCGGGAAATCCGTCAAGGCAAGCTGCAGTCGATCTGCCGCCGTTGCGGGAAGCAGCAGGCGGCTTGCCGGGCCACGCGGACTGGACTGGCCCGACCACGCCATGTTGAAGCGAAGCACTTCCTCCATGTCCACGCCGGCGAGGGATGCGGCCAGTCTGAGGTCGATGGCCGCGGCCGGAGTCACCTGCACCAGCAGATCGTCTGCCCCTGCCTGGGGCAGATCGACACCGAAGCGTTCCGGCTCTGCAACGATGCAGGACAAGGCCAGTAAGCGGATCAGATGCTGGTGGGTGGTGCTGGAGAGATTCAGTTGCGCCAGGCGCTGGGCGTCGAGCAGCGTGGTCGAGGCACTGCCGAGCGCGCGCTTGAGCCGGTACTCGCCGGCGTTGAAGGCCATGCTCGCCAACCGCCAGTCGGAAAACTCGCGGTCATAGCGCTCAATCAGCGCCAGAGCGACTTCGGTCGAGGTCAGCAGATCGAGGCGTTGATCAAGATCGCGGCCAACCTTGAGGCCGTGGTCGACTGCGGTTCGACCCATCAATTGCCAGATCCCGGCGGGACCCTTGCCTCGTGCCGGCAGCGAGCGATAGTTGCTCTCGACATAGGGCAACAAGGCAAACTCACCGGGCAGGTCGTGGCGTTCGATTTCCTGCAGGACCAGCAGCAACGAAGGCATGGCTGCCTGCCAGGTCGCGCTGAAGTGCTGGCTCGACCGCGTATACCGCCTCGCCTCGCGCAGCACCGCATCGCTGTACGCACATCCACCCAGGGCAAAGCGCGTGCGCAGTCGCTGCCAGACCGAGCCTGGCTGGAGCGGACCAGGTTGCTCCTGTGCCGGCAAGGGTTCAATCCGCTCGATTGGGGCTGGTGCCACCACCACGGCAGGCTCGGTGGCAACGGGCGGCTTGCTCCGCGGGTGCGGTCCCGTGCAGGCCGAGATTGCCAGGACAAGGGCGATACCGACGAGGAATCGCATGCTGCCAGCGCCGGCATGGATCATGCGCGGAAGTCATCCTTCATGCGACGCAATGCAGCAAACCGGGCGACACGATCGGCAGCGACACCCACTTCGTTGGCCAGCGCATGGATGACATCCGCCTCATCGATGCGCAGGAACGGGTTGCAGGCGAGTTCGTCGGACATTCGCGAGGGCAGGCTGGGCAGGCCAGCCTGGCGCTTGCAGCGTACCGACTGCAGACGTTGCTGGAGCATCACGTTTGCCGGTTCGATCGATTGCGCGAAGGCGCAATTGGCCAGCGTGTACTCGTGTCCGCAACATACCTGTGTATGCGCGGGAAGCGCGGCAAGACGTTGCAACGAGGCAAGCATCTGCGCCGGCGTTCCCTCGAACAGGCGACCGCAGCCGACGCTGAACAGCGTATCGCCGCAGAACAGCAGATCCTCGCCGTAAAAGGCGATGTGGCTAAGCGTATGGCCCGGAACCGCCAGCACCTCGAACGCGCACTGCGGCGCGCCCAGTTCAATGCGATCCCCATCCTTGACGCGATGAGTCGCCAGTTCGATGCGCGGATCGTCTGGCGCATGGATGCTGGCGGCTGTCATCGCGTGCAGGCGCGCTGAGCCGCCGATATGGTCGGGATGATGATGGGTCAGGAGGATGGCGCGCAATTGCAGTTGCCGGCGCTGCAGCGCATCGAGAACCGGCGTTGCCTCGCCGGGATCGACAACCAGGGCATTGCCGAGATCATCGTGGAGCATCCAGATGTAGTTGTCGGCCAGCGCCGGCAGTGGCGTCAGGTGCAGATGGGTCGTCGCGGTCATGGGCGCAACTATAACGGCTTGGACGTGCCGATCCCGCAGCCAGTGTGGATGAGTGGGTTAGACTTCGCCTTTGCTTGTTGACCCTGTGGAGCCGAGATTTCCGTGCACGCACCGATTGGCGATGTCTTCAATCTCGCCGAAATCGAGAATCTGCTGGCGCTCGAATGGAGCTGGGTGAGCAACGCCCCGCTGACGGTCCCGGCCGGGCCGGCGATTTCACTTGCCCCGGCACGCTGGCCGGCCATGCCCATGCATTCCAGCCATCAGTCCGTCATCCGCTTGCATCTTGCCGGCGACGGACTGGGCGGCGACTTGAACTGCTCGATGTCGGCGCTGCCACTGGAAACAGATGGCGTGCAGTTGATCGTGGTTCGCCACCTGTTCGATGTGCTGGGTCCGCACGAGGAACTGGAATCGGAATTGATGCGCGTCCTCGCGCCGGGTGGCGTGCTGTGCCTGTTCGGATTCAATCCGGCCAGCACCTGGCGGCTGTGGTGGCTGCAACATGCCCTGCATGGAATGCCAATGCCTCGCTGGAATTCGCCTGCGCAGACGCGCCGGCGCCTTGCTGCCCTCGATGCGGTGCAGAGCCAGCATGGCTACCTCGGTGGCAGTTGGCCGTCCTCGTCGGCAATGGATGCGCGTGGCAATGGCCAGCGCTGGCATGGTGCCTGGTCGCTGGTCGCACGCAAGCAGCGCATCGCGGCGCGAGCGGTCGATTCACACTTGCGTCGCAAGCGCGTCGAGCTCGCGCCGGGACTTGCGCGACTGTCGAGCCGGAGGGCCGGCATGTGAGCGAGGTGGATTTGTTTACCGACGGTGCCTGTCTTGGCAATCCCGGCCCCGGCGGTTGGGCGGCCCTGCTGCGCCACGGCAAGCATGAGCGCGAGCTTTGTGGAGGCGAGACGGATACCACCAACAATCGCATGGAGCTGCTTGCGGTGATCAACGGACTGGAGGCCTTGCGCAAGTCCTGCTCGGTCAGCCTGACAACCGACTCGCAATACGTGATGAAGGGGATCAAGGAATGGATGCCGGCGTGGATCGCCAGGAATTGGCGCACCGCGGGTGGCGATCCGGTGAAGAATCGCGATCTCTGGGAACGCTTGAACGCGGCACTCATCGGCCACCAGACCCGTTGGCACTGGGTGCGCGGGCATGCCGGGCATGCGGAGAACGAGCGCGTGGACAGGCTGGCGCGCCTGGCCGCGGAAGCGGTCCGCGATGCAGCAAGGGAGCTGGGATGAGACAGGTTGTACTGGATACCGAAACGACCGGGCTCGAGGTCAGGAAAGGCCATCGGGTCATCGAGATCGGTTGTGTCGAATTGCTGGAGCGACGCCCGAGCGGCCGCACCTGGCACGCCTACCTCAACCCGGATCGCGCGGTCGATGAGGGCGCGCGTGCGGTGCATGGCATCGAAGACAGCTTCCTCCTCGACAAGCCGCGCTTCGGCGACGTCGTCGAAGCATTCCTGGGCTTTGTTTCCGGCGCGGAAATCATTGCCCACAATGCCAGCTTCGATGTCGGCTTCCTCGATGCGGAACTGCGCCTTGTCGATCCCGCGCTCGGCACGCTTGGCGAGCACGCGCGCATCCTCGATACCCTGCAACTGGCGCGCGAGAAGTTTCCGGGGCAGCAGAACAACCTGAATGCCCTGTGCCGGCGCCTTGGCGTGGACAACCAGCATCGCGAATTGCACGGCGCTCTGGTTGATGCGTACCTGCTTGCGGATGTGTATCTGGCCATGACCGCGGGGCAGGGCGACCTCGGACTGGCCCTGGAAGCCATTGAACAATCGCCAGGGGCGAGCATCACCCTGCCGGTTTCCGGAGCAGGCTTGCGCGTCCTGCGCGCCAGCCCGGTCGAGCTCGAGGCGCACCGGCAGCGGCTCAAGGGACTCGATGCCGCCAGTGCCGATGGCAGCATCTGGAATCGCGCTGCTGCGGAATCCATCTGAGCGGGAGCATGGCTCGCCGGCCTTGGCACGAGTGCTTCCAACTGCCCAATCGAGTGGAATGCGCGGCAATGAGGAACAGATGAGATGTGGCGGCAATGTGAGGCATAATCGGCGTGGGGAAATGCTTGAACGTGAGTCCGATTGACAGGCTCGGGGAGAAGACCATGAAGCGCGGCGGCCTTTTATTGATTGTCATCCTGTTGGCATTGGCGCCGGCGATTGCCCTTGCCGCCAATTCAGCGGTCAGTGCGATTGAATCGCACAAGCACCTTGGCGTGGCCAGTTGCAGCAACAGCGTCTGCCACGGCGCATCGCAAGCGTTCCGCGATTCCAATATCCAGCAGAACGAGTTTGCCATCTGGCAGGAATTCGATCCGCATGCCAAGGCCTGGCAAACGCTGGGCAGCGATGCGTCGAAGGCGATCGCGCGGAAACTCGGCATCGGCGACCCGGCAGCAGCCAAGGTCTGCCTGGATTGCCATGCCGACTCGATCGCAGGCGACATGCGCGGCGAGCGCTTCCAGCTTACCGATGGCGTGGGTTGCGAATCCTGCCACGGTGGTTCGGAGTCGTGGCTCAACGCGCACGCGGACAAGGGCGTGACGCACAAGGACAACCTCAAGAACGGGATGTACCCGACCGATCAGCCGATTGCCCGCGCGCGCCTGTGCCTGACCTGCCACATGGGCACGGCCGATCGCATGATCACCCATCGCATCATGGGAGCCGGCCATCCGCGTCTATCCTTTGAGCTCGACACGTTCACCTGGCTGCATCCGCATTACAAGATCAACGAGTCGTGGACGCAACGCAAGGGCGAATGGAACGGCGTGCGCGACTGGGCGGTCGGCCAGGGTGTCGCCGCGGAAAACCTGCTTGAGCTGGTGACGGATGAAAAGGCCGGCTGGCAGGGCATCTTCCCCGAGCTGGTGCTGTTTGATTGCCACGCCTGCCACCAGTTGATGTCCGGAAGGACCTGGGGCCCGCGGCAGGGCACCGGCCTTGGCCCGGGCGTGGTTCGCCTGAATGACGCGAACATCCTCATGTTCCGCCATGTGCTGGCGCCGGTGGACAAGGCCGCTGCATCACGACTGCTGGAGCAGACCCGCGCCTTGCACCAGGCCACCACGAAGAGCCGCGAGGCGACGTTCGCCGCCGCACGCAAGCTGCATGCAAGCATCGAAGGCTTGTTGCCGACGGTGGCGGCCTTCAACTATGGCCCGGAAAGCCTCGATGCCATTCTGTCCAGCATCGAGGCGGATGCGGCGCGCGGCGAGTATCGCGATTACGCGGCGGCCGAACAGGTGGCCATGGCGGCGCAATCGGTGGTGGTCGCGTTCGAGAATGACGGCAAGGTGGATGCCGACAAGGCGACCCTGTTGCGCAGTCGCCTCGATGCGCTCTACGCGACGATCAAGAACGAGGATTCCTGGTCACGCGAGAAATTCCGCTCGGCCCTCGCGGCCCTGCGCGCCGCCGCACCCTGATTGAAACAGCGCCGCCACTGGCGGCGCTCTTTCCTTGTGGCAGTCAAGCGCACATCGCTGGTGCCGCGTGCTTGATCGCAACTGCAGCAGCAGGAACATCGATCAATGATGCTGATGATCTGACAGTGGCCATGCCTGCCGCGTGGAGAATCCAGGCAATCGACTTGCGTGGCTTTTCGCGGACCACGAACGAGATGTCAGAGGGCAGGTGCGCTCTCTGCTGGAACAGACCGCAAGGATCCACCGCTGCCATGGCACGTCTCGGCAGATGGTCGGAACCGTTGCCCGCAGCAACTGCATTGGAAATCAAGGCAGAAGAATTCACCCCATGTCACGCCATTGGCGATGTCCTGGAATGACGCATTGCCGCCGGTGGCGTTGGTTTGACGCGGGAGTTCCTGGATAGTCCCGGCTTCGATGCTGTCGCCTGCGCCCGCGATGGCCTTGCGAAGATCGCTTGGCGGGGCGACTCGATATTCGGCACCAAGCGCTTCGCAACCTTTGCAAGACACCGGCTTTGCCCCCCCCCCGACACAGGGAATAAGTCGCCGCATCAGCGGTCGGATTGAGGGCAAGTGAGAAGGATTACTAACAGCCGGAGCGGCGAAAACGCTCTTCTGCTGCTCGCATACTCGTGACGGTTCGATTGAAGTCTGAGTTTGCGTTTTTGAGTTTCTGTTGCTCTTGACGACAGAAATCTTCGCGATTCTGCGCCTGGTAGCCCGATGAGCTCCGATTGTTCGAGTTTTGAGGCGGTTGCGGCGTACAGCCATAGAGGACATTTGCGCTATTTAGCATGCAACCCCCAACTCTGCCGTCTGTGTAAGGCACAAATGTGTCCGCGCTTGCATAAAGTGAAGCAACGAGCAATATCGATGCAACGACAAATTTCGCGGCAATACGCATGTTTTTCCCCTTCTGACACCGCGTAGGTGACAAACGCAGACGATCAGCGATTGCGGACCAGGATCACGGTGACGTTGTCCGAGCCACCGCCATCAAGGGCGGCGACGATCAGGTGATCGACGCACTCCTGGGCCGACAGCTCGGGGCGACTCAGCAAGGCGGCAATTTCGGCATCGCTGACTTCTTCGGTGAGGCCGTCGCTGCAGAGCAGGATCTGCATGCCCGGGCCGAACTCGCCGCGCACCAGTTCCACGCGCAGGGACTGCGGATCGGTCACGCCAAGCGCCTGGGTGACGACATTGCGGTGCGGATGCGTGCGCGCCTGTTCGCTGGTGATCGCGCCCTGGTCGATCAGCTCCTGCACATAGGAGTGATCCTGCGAAATCTGCTTGAGATCGCCGTCCCACAGGTAGATCCGGCTGTCACCGACCCAGGCAATCTCGAATTCATTGCCGCCAATCAGGCGCATCGCGGCGATCGTCGTGCCCATGGGCAGGGCTTCGCTGCGGCGGTTGGAATGGCGGATGATTTCCTCGTCGGCGAGCTGCACGGCACGAACCAGGGGCGTGCCTTTGCCGATTTCGGCAATCAGCGTATCGCGGGCAATCGCACTGGCGACCTCGCCATGTTCATGCCCGCCCATGCCGTCGGCAACCAGCCAGACGCCCATGTCGGCATCGGCGTAATAGGTATCTTCGTTGTGCTCGCGGCGCAAGCCGACGTGTGAGCAGTGGCCGAATTCGATCATGCGCAGTCGACAAGCCTGTTCAGAGAGACCCAAGGAGTATCGTCTGTGCGGATTGAATCCTGCATCCCCCCGGACGATACGGCATGATGCCGCGCTCCGGATGCCGGGCGCAAGCGTATCGGGGGAGAAACATGGATTTGGTGCCGAAGGCGAGAATCGAACTCGCACTCTGTCGCCAGAACCGGATTTTGAGTCCGGCGCGTCTACCAGTTCCGCCACTTCGGCGCGGGGCGCGGAGTATACGCCAGATCAAGGTGCTCATATCAAGCCCCGGGCAACTTTCCGTCGATTCGATCCAGCGCCAGTTGCCGTAGATCGCGGGCGTGCCAGTCGTCGTCGACGCGGCGGAACACCGAGCAGGAGTTCATCGGGCCGCGATAGATGTGCAGGGAAACGGCGATGGCATCTTCGCTCGGGTTGCGGATGGTGTGGTATTCGTGGGGCGGGATCAGCGAGCCTGCCGAGCCGGGGCCGGCGAGCATGGTGCCGCGTGACTCGAAGCGGAACAGGTTGTCCCTGCGCTCGACAAGTTCATGGGGGCTGACTTCGATCTGCCCGTGCCAGACACCTTCGACGCACCACATGCCGCAATGATCGTGGATGGGCGTGCCCTGGCCAGGGCCCCAGGTCATGGCCATGACGCTGTAGCCGAGCTCCTCGCTGTTGTAGAGCTCGCGCCGGGCATAGTGGTCGGCATTCGCCTGGAAGACGCATTCGGGCAGTTCGACTTCCTTGTTCTGCATCAGCCGGCACAGGCCCAGGCGCAGCGCATCGGTGATCGCGGTCTCGCACTCCTTGCGCACGGCACAATCGAGTGTGTCGATGAGGCGGCGGGAACCGGGGAAATCAATGGCGAGCATGGTCGGGATGCCTGTTCGATTGGAATGCCGGAAACTGCCTGTGCGCAGGCCGGGTTCTACAGTCGGCCAAGAAACGGCGCGATCGCGCCACCGAAGCCTTCGATATCGACGAGGAAGGCATCATGTCCTTGCGGGCTGTCGAGGGCGACGAATTCGACCTCGGCACCAGCCGTGCGCAGGCCTTCGGCGATTTCCTCCTGTTGCGACAAGGGAAACAGGATATCGGTGCTGACGCCGACCACCAGGGCGCGCTCGACGTCGATCCGCGCAAGCGCGTCGGCGGCACGGCCGTGGCCATGTTCGGCAATGTCGAACCAGTCGCTGGCGCGCGACAGGAAAAGGTAGGAGTTCGGATCAAAGCTGCGCACGAAGCGGCGCGCGTGGTTGTCCAGATAGGATTCGATCTGGAACTCCGCCGAGAACGGCTCGTCGTCGCGCTGCTCGGAATCAAGGCGGATGCGCGCGAAGCGACCCGACCATTCCATGGCCGAGCGATAGGTGATCACGCCAAGTTTGCGCGCGATGCTCATGCCGGCCTCGGGATAGTGCTCGTCGTCGTAGCGACCCTGGTTCCAGTTTGGATCGAGGCGGATGGCCTCGCGTTGCAGCGAGCGGATGGCGATGGCGAAAGGCTGCGCCTGTGGTGCCGTCGAGATGCTGATATGCGAGCGCGCGGATCCGGCATGCAGGGACAGGTAGGCCAGCGCGGTCATGCCGCCCATCGAGTTGCCGATCAGGCAGGCCAGGCGATCAATGCCGAGACCGGCGACCAGTTCATGCGCGGCATTCGCGGCGTCCTCGAGGCTCAGCTCGGGGAAGTCGAGGCGGTAGGTCTCGCCGGTTTCCGGGTTGATCGACGCCGGTCCGGTCGATCCCTTGCAGCTTCCCAGCGTGTTGACGCAGATGACGAACCAGCGATCGGTGTCGATCGGCTTGCCCGACCCGAGCATGGCTTGCCACCAACCCGGTGCCGGATCCTCGGCATTCGACGCCGCATGCGCGCTCGGCGAGAGGCCGGTCAGGATGAGGATGGCGTTGTCGCGTCCGGGGGCCAGCGTGCCCCAGGTTTCATAGGCCAGCCGCGCGCCGTGCACGAGGCCACCGCGCTTCATCGAAAAAGGTGAAGAAAGCGCGAAATACTGGCGCGCATCCGGCACGGCTGCGGCTGCATCCGTCCCGCTCACTTCAAGGCACCACGCTGTCGATGACCAGTTCGACCGGTTCCTTGCGCTGTACATCGATGGCAGCGGACACCACCTGCAGGTCGCCGGATTGCACCGTGGCGTCACCACTCCTGGAAATGCGCGCGGCGATCACGACCTTCGGGAACATCGACAGCTTCATGCTCGGCATCATGCCCATCGAGTCGTCGAGGACGACGGTGAGGGGCAAGCCGCTGGCCGGACCACGCTGGATTGCCAGTGGCATCGGCGGGCCATTCTCGGCGCGGGCGTAAACGAACAAGGTCGCGGCGGGATCGACCTTGCCGGCCAGATTCGGCGCCAGGCTGACATGCACGGTCAGCTTTGCGCCTGTGCCGGCGGCGGGTATTGCCGGTTCGGCAACGGCTGCCGTCGACGGGCTTGCGGCCACGGCCACGCTGCCGCCGCGTTGCTGCGCATCGGCAATCTGCGTGCGCACGCTTTCGGCAATGTCGCTGTCGGGGGGCAGTGCGGGCAGCAAGCGGTTCCAGGCGGTGATGGCGGCGTTGTAGTCACCGGCCTGATAGTCGCTGATGCCGATCAGCCAGAGCGCTCGCTGGTGATCCGGATCGGCCTTGAGCACGCCTTCGATCAGGGTCCTCGATTCGCCATCGATGCGACGCCCCTCTTGCGAGAGTGCCAGCGCCTGGGCGTATTCGACGGTCAGGTCGTGATTGTCCGGAACCAGTTGCCAGGCCTTCTTCAGTGCATCGCGGGACTCGCCAAACTTGCCCATCGATTGATAGGCGCGGCCAAGCAAGGCCCAGCCTTCGGCGTTGTCCGGATTTTCCTTGAGCTTGGACACGAGTCCGGCAATGGCCTGATCCATGTCGATGCCATGGTCTTCGGTTGCTGGCGTGCTGCCTGCCACCAGGCGGGCAGGGTCCAGTGCCGCCGGCTCACCCGTGAACTGGTAGAGCATGATCGCACCCAGCGGAACCACCACGGCGACGAGCAGCGAAGCGAGCACGGCCGGGCGACGCGATTGCCGATTGCCGCTCGCCAGCGCTGGCGAACCCAGCGCCGCCAGCTTGGCCTGGTATTCCGTTTCATCGATGACACCGGCGTCACGGGCGTCCCCGAGCGCCTTCAGGCGCTTCGGGTCCACGCCCTGCGCGGCTGTCGCGGGCTCGCGGTTGCGCAACAACGGCAGCAGCAGGAAGGCCAGGGCGAGGCCGAGCATCAGCGCCGCAAGAACAATGAACAGGGTCATTACCAATCTTCCTCGGAACTTGCTGCAGAGGGTGTGGCTGGAGTCACCTTGGCGCGTCGGCGGACGATCCGGTAGACGATGCCGGCACCGATCAGCAACACCAGCAGCGGGCCGAACCAGAGCAGGGCCGTGCCGCCACGCAGCGGCGGGTTGTAGAGGACGAAATCGCCATAGCGCGCGGTCAGGTATTGCTTGATCTCGATGTCGCTCTTGCCCTGCTTCATCTGCTCGAAGACTTCCTCGCGCAGATCCTTGGCCAGATCGGCACTGGAGTCGGCGAGGCTCTCGTTCTGGCAGACCAGGCAGCGCAACTGCCGGGTCAGGTTCTGGAAGCGCTGCTCTTCGGCGCGATCCTTGAACGGCAGCGCATCGATGGCCTGGGCGAGCATTGGCAGCAACAGGGCAAGCGCGAGCAGGGCGGTGAAGATGCCGCGGAAATGCCGGGCGCGACTCATGGACTCTCTCCCTGCATGGCGGCCAGGCGCGGTTTCAGCTCGAAGGCCAGGATCTCCGGCGTGATGGCGCCGATGCGCTTGTAGCGGATGATGCCCTTGCCATCGACGAGGAAACTCTCGGGCGCGCCATAGACGCCGAAATCGATGGCGATGCGACCATCGCGATCGGCAATCACCACCGAATACGGATCGCCGAACTGTTGCAGCCAGCGCGTGGCATCGGCGGCCTCGTCCTTGTAGTTGAAGCCGATGATGGGGATGCCGAGTTTCCTGCCTTCACTCATCAGGATCGGATGTTCGTCGCGACAGGCGAAACACCAGCTGGCAAACACATTGAGCAGGTACGGCTTGCCGGCAAGATCGGCATTGCTCAGGCGCTTGCCCGGATCATTCAACAAGGGCAGGTCGAACGCCGGCGCGGCCTTGCCGATTAGCGGCGAGGGCACCTCGTTCATCGAGTTGTTGCGCATGTAATGGATGCCGAAGGCGAGCAGGGCGGCAACCAGCCCAAAGCCGACCAGCGGCAGGAATCGCGCGTTCATGCATTGGCCTCGGCAGCGATTCCCGCAGCAGCAGGTTGCGGTGCCGGCTGCGGCTTGGCATCGCTGAGCAGCACGCGGAAGCGCCGGTCGGTGGCAACGACAAAGGCACCCAGCATCATCAGCAAGGCACCCAGCCAGATCCAGCGGACGTAGGGCTTCAGGTAGACGCGAACCGACCAGGCACCGCTGTCGCCAAGGGGTTCACCCAGTGCGACGTAGAGATCCCGCGTGAATCCCGGGTCGATGTCGGACTCGGTCTGGATCATGGCGTTGCGCGAGTACTGGCGTTTCTGTGGATGCAAGACGGCGACCGGGCCGTCATTGCGCGTGATCGTGATCGTGCCCTGGTCGGCCTTGAAGTTCGGACCCTCGGTGTGGGCGACTCCGTCGAAGCGGAAGGTGTAGGCACCCAGGGTGACGCTTTCGCCATGGTCGAGGCGCACGTCCTTTTCAATGCTGGTGGCTTCGGTGACGAGCACCCCGCAGACGAACACGGCGACACCGAAATGGGCGAGCACCATGCCAAGCATTTCCGGCGTGAAGCGTCGACCGGTCGGCGCATTGCGCCAGCGCTGGATGGCGAAGGCAAGCGTGCCAAGGCCGACCCACAACGCCCCGGCAGTGCCGGCCACGCCTTTCCACGGCAGATCGTCGGCAATCAGCCAGGCGACCAGACTGGCGACGACGGCCAGCAGCAGGGCCGGGCGCAATGTGCGAAACGCTGCGGCGACGTTGCTCTTGCGCCATTTGAGCAAGGGCCCGAATGGCATCAGCACGACCACCGGTGCCATCAGCAAGACGAACATGACGCCGAAATAGGGCGGCCCGACCGAGATCCGGCCCAGGTTGAACGCCTCGGCAAACAGCGGATAAAGGGTGCCGAGAAAAACCATCGCGGCGGCACAGGTGAACAGCAGGTTGTTGATCAGCAGCAAGGTTTCACGCGAGCTCGCGGCAAACGGTTCGCCACCGGCAACCTTGGGCGCACGCAGGGCGTAGACCAGCAGCGAGCCGCCCACCGTGGCGGTGAGGAACGCAAGGATGAACAGGCCGCGATCGGGATCACTGGCAAACGAATGCACCGAGGTGAGCACGCCTGACCTGACGACGAACGAACCCAGCAGCGAAAGCGAAAAGGCGGAAATGGCCAGCAGCAGGGTCCAGGCGCGGAAGCTGCCGCGTTTTTCCGTCACGGCTTGCGAATGGATCAGGGCAGTGCCGACCAGCCAAGGCATGAAGGAGGCATTTTCGACCGGGTCCCAGAACCACCAGCCACCCCAGCCGAGTTCGTAATAGGCCCACCAGCTGCCGAGCGCGATGCCGAGGGTGAGCACGCCCCAGGCGGCATTGGTCCACGGGCGCGACCAGCGCACCCATTGTTGATCGAGCTTGCCGCCGAGCAGGGCGGCAATGGCGAAGGCGAAAGCCACCGAGAAGCCGACATAGCCCATGTACAACATCGGCGGATGCATGATCAGGCCGATATCCTGCAGCACCGGATTCAAGTCGTTGCCATCGGCCAGTGCCGGCAGATGGCGGGCAAACGGATTCGAGGTGAGGACGGCGAACAGCAGGAAGCCGAGACTGACGAAACCAAGCACGCCGAGCACGCGCGCCATGAAATCATCTGGCAGCTTGTGGCTGAAGACAGCTACCGCGATCGTCCAGATATTGATGATGAGGATCCACAGCAGAAGCGAACCTTCGTGCGCGCCCCACACGGCCGAGAACCGGTAGTACCAGGGCAGCAGCAGGTTCGAGTTCTGCGCCACGTAGGCCACCGAGAAATCCTGGCTCATGAACGCCCAGGTGAGGATGCCGAAGGCGAGGGCGACAAATACCAGTTGTCCTGCAGCGGCCGGTCTGGCGACAGCCATCAGGGCGCGATCGCCGGAATGTGCGCCGATGATGGGCAGCACGAATTGCACGGCGCTCAGCAACAGTGCGAGGATCAGGGCAAATTGACCGAGTTCAGGAAGCATGGCGTGGCCTGCAGGTCATGGGTGATGGGAATCGGGCACGCATCCGGCGCTGGCGCGCAGCGCGCTCATGGCGACGGTTTGTCGGCCGAAAGCGGGACATCATGCTTGCGATGGGCGTTCTCCATGGCCTCGGCAACATCGCGCGGCACATAGGTCTCATCGTGCTTGGCCAGCACTTCGGTGGCGATGAACCTGCCCCCCTGCATGGAACCGGTGGCGATCACGGATTGTTTTTCGCGGAACAGGTCGGGGAGGATGCCTTCGTACTCGACGCGCATGTCGTCGTCGCCATCGGTGACGACGAAGGCGACAGTCAACGATTGGCCGCGTTCGATCGAATGCTCCTTGACCATGCCGCCAATGCGGAAACGCGCCTCGGCGGGTGCCTTGCCGGCGATGATCTCGCTCGGCGTGAACAGGTAGGTCATGTTTTGCTGCAAGGCTGCAACGGTCAGGACCGTGGCCACGCCGACGGCGAGCAGGATCAGGCCGACCACGATCAGTCGGCGTTTGCGGGTCGGGGTCATGCGGATTTTTCCTGGCGCCTTTGCTGGCGCTTCATGCGTCCGCGCAATTCGGCAATGACTCGCCGGTTGCGCAGCCTTGGGGTGATGTAGTCGATCAGCAGGGCGAGTGCAAAGATCGCATAGGACGACCAGACATAGGCACCGTAGCCGCCCATGGCGAGAAATTCATTCATGTCCAGGCTCCGTGGCGAGGGCGATTTCACGCGCCCATTCCTTGCCGCCTTCGAGTTCGAGCAAGCTCACCCGCGCGCGTGCGAAGACGCTGGCGAAAAACCAGATATGCGTGGCCAGGGCAAGCAGGAGCAGCGGCCAGAGCATGCTCGAGTCGATGCGCGAGGGGCCGAGCAGGCGCACCGTCGTGCCTTGGTGCAAGGTGTTCCACCAGCTCACCGAGAAATGCACGATGGGCACGTTGACGATGCCGACCAGGCCGAGAAAAGCCGCCGCCCGTGCCGCCTGGCGTCGATCCTCGATGGCGTTGTACAGGCCGATGACGCCAAGGAAAAGGAAGAGCAGGACCAGTTCCGAAGTCAGGCGCGCATCCCAGGTCCACCATGTGCCCCACATCGGCTTGCCCCAGATCGCACCGGTGGCCAGAGTGATGGCGGTGAACCAGGCGCCGACCGGAGCGCTGGCCATGGCCAGGATCTCGGAGATCTTGATCCGCCAGACCAGGGCGATGAAGGCATTCACGGCCATGAAGATATAGGCAAACAAGCCCATCCACGCGCACGGCACGTGGATGAAGATGATCCGGTAGGCATCGCTCTGCTGGTAGTCGGCAGGGGCCAGCACCAGTCCGCCATAAAGACCGACGAGGCCGATCAGCAGCGCGGCGGCGAACAGCCATGGGATCAGCAGGCCGGTGACGCGATGGAACGTCGGCGGTGATCCGAATTTGTGGAACCAGAGAGTCAGCGTGTTCATCAGGTGATCGAAATACGCAGGGCTGCAGAGCAGGCCAGCGGTGCCAGTACGAGAGCCAAGGCCAGCGCTGCGCCAAGCCAGAGCAGTGGAGCCAGGAATGGCAAGCCCATCTGTGCCGCGTTGCAGGCGCCAGCAGCGAAGATGAGCACCGGCACATACAGCGGCAGAACAAGCAGTGCGAGCAGCATACCAGAGCGCCGCATGCCAATCGTCAGGGCAACACAGACGGCGCCGAGCAGGCTCAGCAGCAGGGTCGCCAGGGTCAGGGCGACAATCAGTACCGGCATCACCGCCCGCGGCAGGTGCAGCATCTCGGCAAGCGCCGGCGAAATCACGATCAGGGGCAGGGCGGTGCTCAGCCAGTGCACGAGGATCTTGCTGCCGAGCAGCAGCGACAGTGGATGCGGCGACAGCACGATCTGTTCAAGCGTGCCGTCCTCGTGGTCGCCGCGGAACAAGGTGTCGAGGGCGAGCAATCCGGCCAGCAGCACGGCGACAAAGACGATGCCGACGGAAATATTGGCCAGCTGGTTCGGTTCCGGTCCAAGCGCCAACGGGAACATCACCACCACCATGATCGCGAACAATGCCGGATTCAGGGCATCGCCGCGGCGCCGCCAGGTCAGCAGCAGGTCGCGGCGGATCACCGCAGCGCAAGCCGAGGTCGTGGTGCCGTATCTCATGTGTTTGGCCTCAGCGGCAAACGCCGCGGCGTCCCCGAAGTGAACGCATAGGCACCATGTGAGGTGACCAGGGCCGCGCCACCGCGCCGCGCATGCGCATCGAGCAGGCGATTGACCAGGTCGATGCCGGACTTGTCGAGGTTGGCATAGGGCTCGTCGAGCAACCACAAGGCGGCCGGAACCAGCAGCAGGCGCGCCAGGGCGACGCGCTTCTTCTGCCCGGCCGAGAGGCTGCGCACCGGCACGTCTTCATAACCTTCGAGGCCGACGCTGGCCAGCGCAGGCAAGGGTGCCGCGCCCGAGCGCAAACCAAACACGCCAATGGCGAAACGCAGGTTCTCCAGCGCCGTCAGATCAAGCTTGAGACCGCCCAGGTGACCGAGCAGGGCAACCTGGTGGGAGAGCCGGGCCAGGGTCAGGTCCTCGCCATTCAGGCGGATCCTGCCGCTGTTTGGCGTGAGCAGGCCCGACAGGACCTTGAGCAGGGTGGTCTTGCCCGAGCCGTTGTCACCTTCGACAAGTACGACGTCGCCGGGATTCAAGGTGAAATCGAGCGGGCCGAAAACGAGTTCGTCATTGCGGGCAAAGGCCAAACCCTCGGCTTGCAGCAACGGGATCGGGGGAGGGGGATCGCTCGAAATCATCGGCAGCCAGGGTTCCATCGCTGCCCGCAACGATGGGCAAAAACGCGATTGTAATGGACAACAACGGGAATGAACCGCCCGGGCAGGCAATCCCCGGACCAGCGACGACTTTCAACGCGGATTGCGGCAAAAAATCCTGTCGACGTCAGCCTTGCGTAGGAATAGGATCCGCCCTTGGAACTGGTGGTTGTGCAAGGCAAATCATCCTCCGGTCGGATTTTCAGGCGCGGTCATTCACACATTCCAAGGGGCAATCAAATGATTTATCCAGTACCTGGGAGGAACGGGCGGATCGCCCGAACCTTCTCGAGACACGTTGCGTCCATCCTGGTCACGGCCACCGCCGTGCTGGCGACCGGCGCGCTTGCGTCACCCGCCGGGACGGATGCAAGTCCGGGCACACCGGGCGCAACGCCGCAACAGGCGACGGCGAACGCTTCGATCATCTCCAGCCGCGCCGTTGCGTTTGGCATCACGCCTTCGATCCGCAGCCAGATGGCTGGTGTGATCGTCCAGCGCAGCCTCAAGGAGAGCGAGGAGAAAGCCGAGAACAAGCGCGTCAAATTCCCGGTTCCCGGGCTCGGTGCCGATGCCGGATCGGGATTGTTCACCGACCCGCTGCTCAATCTTGGTCTCGCCAACGCGCCGATGGCGATGCCGACCCCGTCACTCACCTTCCTCGGCCAGACCGGTGCCGAAGCGTGCAACTGCCTGCCGCCGGACACCAATGGTGATGTTGGCCCCAACCACTACGTGCAGTCGGTCAACGTCCGCGTCAGCGTCTATGACAAGACCGGTACCCGCTTGCTCGGCTCCAACCTGCAGAGCAACACCTTCTTCAACGGCTTGCCGGCCGGCAATTCCTGCCGCAGCAGCGATGATGGCGATCCGATCGTGCTCTACGATTCACTGGCCGACCGTTGGATGATCAGCCAGTTCGAAGTCGATGACGTGCCCGGTCACCAGTGCATCGCGATCTCGCAGACACCGGATCCGCTGGGTGCCTGGTATGCCTACGATTTCGTCATGCCGAACAGCAATTTCTTTGATTATCCACATTATGGTGTTTGGCCGGACGGCTATTACCTTACCGTCAACCAGTTCAACCAGGCGGGTACCGCCTTCACGGGTGGCGGAATCTTTGCATTTGACCGGGTCAAGATGCTCGCTGGCGATGCAAGTGCCTCCTACATCTACCACGATGTCTTCGCCGACGATCCGAATGCCGGCGGCATGCTGCCGACCGACTTCGACGGACTGGTCCCGCCGCCGGCCGGCCTGCGCAATCGCATCATGGAATTCCGTGCCGACGAATTTGGTGACCCGGCCGATGCCATCCGCACCTACGAGCTGGTCCCCAACTATGCCGTGCCGGCGTCTTCGACCTTCACCATCCGCGCGGATACGCCATTGGCCGCGTTCGATGCGCGATCCCCCAACAGTCGCAACGTGATCGAGCAAAATGGCGGAACCGCGCTGGATGCCATTGCCGATCGCGTGATGTTCCGCGTTGGCTATCGCAACCTGGGCACGGTCGCTGCCCCGCAAAACTCGTGGGTCAACAATTTCACGGTCAATGTCAGCGGCGTGAATCCGACCAACGCGGGAACGTATCAGTCTGCCATCCGCTGGTTCGAGCTGCGCAGCACCGATTCAACGTCATTGGGTACCGTGCGTGACCAGGGCACGCACAGCTCCGGAGCGATCAGCGGTGCCACCGGACTGAACAACTGGATGGGCAGCATTGCCCAGGACAACCAGGGCAATATCGGACTCGGCTTCAGCCAGTCCGGCAGCACGCAGAAAGCCAACATCATGATTGCCGGGCGTACCGGATCCGGTACCGGCGCGGGCATGAACGAGGGTGAAGCACTCTTCTTCGCTTCCGTGGGTTCGCAGACTTCAGGCAGCGGACGCTGGGGCGACTACAGCTCGATGAGCATCGATCCAGTCGATGAATGCACCTTCTGGTACACCCAGGAGTACTACGCAGCTACCTCAAGCGGCGGCTGGAGCACGCGCATCGGCAAGTTCGCCTTCCCCTCCTGCACTCCACCGCAGCGCGGAATGCTTGCTGCGGACATCACCGTTTGCGGATCCGGCTTGCCGATCCAGGGTGCGGACGTCACTGTCGCCGGCGGATTCTTCCGCACCACCGATGCAGCCGGTCATCTGCAATCGAATATCGGCCTGGTACCGGGCACCTATTCGGCAACCGTCAGCAAGATCGGACTTGGCAGTGTCACCAACAACGCGCTGGTGATCAGCAATGGCGGAACCACCACCTTCTCCGCCTGCCTGGTTGGCCAGCCCATCGTCAACGCCGACACACCCCTGGTGATCAGCGCCGAAAATGCCGTGCCGCCGAACAATGCCGCCGATCCCGGTGAAACATTGACGGTGCAACTGCCGCTGGTAAATACCGGCCTGGCCGATACCACGAACCTGGTGGCGACGCTGCAAGCCAATGGCGGAGTCACCAATCCCGGTGCCGCGCAAAACTATGGCGCACTCGTTGCGGGCGGGCCAAGCGTGTCGATGCCGTTTGCGTTCACGGCGGCTGGAACCTGTGGTGACAGCATCACCCTCAATCTTGCCCTGCAGGATGGTGCCAGCAGCCTGCCCAGCGTCAGCTTCCCGATGCGCCTGGGCGTGCTCAACATCACCACCCTTGTCGACCAGAATTTCGATGCTGTTGCAGTACCTGCCTTGCCTTCGGGCTGGACGAGTTCGATCAACGCGGGCGGTGTTGCCTGGGTGTCCACGACAAACATCCCGAGCAGTGCCCCGAATGCCGTCTTTGCGCCGGATGTCGCAGCGGTTGGTGATTCGTTCCTGGTCACGCCCACGCTGAATGTTCCCAATGGCGGTGGCACGTTGACCTTCCGCAACCGCTACAACATGGAATCGACATATGACGGCATGGTCCTGGAGATCAGCATCAATGGCGGGGCATGGGCCGACATCACGGCGGGCGGCAACAACTTCGTCAGCGGTGACTACAACGCGACGATCTCCACCAGCTACAGCAGCCCGATTGGCGGTCGCCGTGCCTGGTCGGGACTCTCGGGTGGCACGACCGCAGCACCGGCCTACATCACCTCGACGATCAATCTGCCCGCGGCAGCAGCCGGTCAGCCGATCCAGTTGCGCTGGCGCGCGGCAAGCGATTCGAGCGTGATTGCCAGTGGGCTTGCCGGTGTCGCCATCGACAATGTCGTCATTGACCAGGGCAGCTACGTCTGCAGCGCTGTCGACACCGACACCATCTTCAAGGATGGTTTCGATCCGGCTACGCTGTAATCCTGTCGAACGCTCCCCGGCCATGCGGCCGGGGAGCTGTTTACCATTTCAGCACCCACGTGAACGCTTTGCGGTGTTGCCTGGCCGGCCCGTCTGGGCCGGCTGCGCGGCATCGATTGAAGTCGGCACCAGTCGCGCCCGGATGGCGGCAGTGCATGCGCGGCTGTCAACAGGATCTCGCCCTTTGCGACCACGGTCTGCGATGATCGCCGTCTCATCCTGCTGCAATCAAAGCTGCCGTGTCCGAATTCTCCATTCTCATCCTGATCGGCGCATTCATTGCGGGGTTGCTGCTCGGTTCACTGTTCTTCGCCTGGCTTGGCAAGCGCTGGGCAATTGATGCGGCGTTTCACGCTGTCGCCGCGCGAGAGCCCGAAATATCGACCCTGCGCGAACAGCGTGATGGCTTCGAGCGCCAGGGCAACGAGGCGAAACGCCAACTTGAAAGACTCGACGCCGAACACACCACGCTTGAAGAGCGTGTCCACGTGCTCGGTGCGCAGGCGGCCGAGCGCAAGGCGGAAGTCGAGGCATTGGCGCGACAACTGGCCGAACTGCAATCACGCCATGAAGTGACGAGTCGCGAACACCTGGCCTTGACCGGCGAGCACGCCTCGTTGAAGGCCAGTGCGCACGAACAGGCCGAGGCGGCGCGCGAGAAGCTGGCGCTGCTCGACCAGGCCGAGCAGCGCCTGCGCGAATCCTTCCAGAATCTTGCCAACCAGATCCTCGATGCCAAGGCCGAGCGTTTCAAGGAGCAGAACGCCGAGCAACTCGGCGGCCTGCTTGATCCGCTGAAGGTCCAGCTCAAGGAATTTCGCGAAGCAGTAACCCAGACCCACGCCAACGAGCAGCGCGAACGCGGCATGCTGGTGCAGGAGATCCGGTCGCTGAAGGAACTCAACCAGCAGATCAGCCAGGATGCGGTGAACCTGACCCGTGCCCTAAAGGGTGACAATCGCGCCCAGGGCGCGTGGGGTGAAATGGTGCTCGAACGCCTGCTCGAGGCATCGGGACTGCAATCGGGTCGGGAGTACGACACCCAGGAGAGTTTCCAGGGTACCGACGGCACGCGCCAACGCCCCGATGTGATCGTGCATCTGCCCGAGGAAAAGGATGTCGTCATCGATGCCAAGGTGTCCCTGGTCGCCTGGGAGCGTTCCGTGGCGCAGGAGGACGAAGCCGAGCGCCAGGTCGCGCTGCGCGAGCATCTGCTCTCGTTGCGGCGCCACATCGATGGACTTGCCGGCAGGAATTACAGCGACATACCCGGCATGCGCACGCTGGATTTCGTGCTGCTGTTCGTGCCCGTCGAAGCGGCCTTCATCGAGGCCGTGCGCGCCGACGCCGGACTCTACGACTATGCGTTGCAGCGCAGGATTTCGCTGGTCAGCCCGAGCACCTTGCTGGCGACGCTGCGCACGGTGGCCTACCTGTGGCGCATGGAGAACCGCAACAACAATGCCATCGAGATTGCCCGGCGCGCGGCCAACCTGCACGACAATTTCGCCATCCTGGTCAATGAACTGGAAACACTCGGCATGCAACTGGAAAAGGCCCATGGCGCACACGCCAGCGTCATGCGTCGCCTCACCGTGGGCGGCAAGGGTAGCGTGATCCTGCAGGTGAACAGCCTGGCCGAGATGGGTGTATCTGTGAAGAAATCCCTGCCGACCTCGCTGATCGAAGCCGCCGGTGCCGAACAGGATGTGCCGGACGACGGCGCGCCAATACCTCCCGAAGCCGAAGCCTAGGCAGCCCTTCTTCTCGTTTAACGGCTGAAACCGCAGCAGTCACTGTTTCGGCCACGCCTGCCGGTCCCAGCGTGCGGCTATGGCGTCCCGCGACGGTTTTCCGCCGCCAGTTTGCTGTGGCGATATCCGTAGAAGAAATAGATCGCGAAGCCGAACAGGGTCCAGCCAATCATCAGCATCCAGTTGTGCGCAGTCATCGTCGACAGCAGGACAAGGCAACTGGTCACTCCGGACAGGCAGATCAGCGGTGCGAACATGATGCGGAACGGACGCGGCAATTCGGGCTGGGTACGACGCAGGATCAGCACGCCGCCACAAACCGCGGCAAACGCGATCAGGGTGCCCATCGAGGTCAGGTCGCCGAGGACATCGAGCGGAAAGATCGCGGCAAGCAGGGCGATGCCGATGCCGGTGATCACGGTATTGACATGCGGCGTGCGGTGTTTTGGATGGATGCGCGTGAACACCGGCGGCAGCAGTCCATCGCGGCCCATGATCATGAAGATGCGTGGCTGGCCGATCACCATCACCAGCACGACCGAAGCAAGGCCGATGAGAGCACCGATTTCGACAATGACGCGCAACCACATGAGTTGCGGGTGGCTGGCCACGGCCGTGACCACCGGTTCGGCCGTGCCGAGTTGGGTGTAATTCGTCAATCCCGTCATCACCAGCGCCATGCCGATGTAGAGCACGGTGCAGATTGCCAGCGAGGCAAGCATGCCGATCGGCAGGTTGCGACTTGGATTGTGCGACTCCTGTGCGGCCACCGAGACGGCCTCGAAACCAATGTAGGCAAAAAACACCATGGAAGCACCGCGCAGCACGCCCTCCCAACCGTATTTTCCGGGTGCGACGTTTTCGGGAATGAATGGATGCCAGTTCGAGGTGTCGACGTAGAAGCTGCCGGCAACGATCACCAGCACGATCAGGGCCGTCTTGAGGATCACCATGGCCATGTTCGCACCGGCCGATTTGCGGATGCCGACATAGCAAAGCCAGGTCAGCAACAGGACGAGCAACGCCGCCGGCACATTGGCGATGGCTCCGGTCGGCTTGAGCTGGGCATCGAGCGGCGCATTGACCAGCACGGCTGGCAGCACGATATCGAAATGCTTGAGGAAACTGAGGAAATAGCCGGTCCAGCTCACCGCAACCGCGGATGCGGAAACGCCGTATTCAAGGACAAGCATCCAGCCGATGAACCACGCGGCCAGTTCGCCGAGAGTGGCATAGGCGTACGAATACGCGCTGCCTGACACCGGCACCATCGCCGCGAATTCGGCATAGGCGAGGGCGCAGAACGTGCAGCAGATGGCGGCGAAGATGAAGGACAGCACGATGGCGGGGCCGGCGTGCTCGGCAGCGGCCACGCCGGTGATGACAAAGATGCCGCCGCCAATCACCGCACCGATGCCCAGTGCGGTCAGGCCCCATGGACCCAGCGTGCGATCAAGGCTCAAGCCCTCCGCATCGGAATGCGCCGCATGCGGATGTTTGGTCGCGAGGAGCTGATTGGCCATGTTGGTTTTCCTGTGCATCCCGCGTTCAGGCGGAGGTCGCCGGGGCCCTGACCCCGTGTGAATGAGCAAAGCCGGCACGGAGCCGGCTCTGGATGGGCGTCAGCCGCGCTGGCGCGGGCGGCTGTTGCGAAAAGCGTTGGCAGCGTAGAGCAGGAGTCCGATCGCAGTCCAGCCCGTCGAGTCGTTCTGCACAGACCGCACCATTGGATGCAGACCGACAATTCCGGGCAGGCAGTGCTGGTGGTGCACACGCAGCAAAAAGAACGGCGCCCGAGGGCGCCGTTGCAGATGTTGCGGGATGCCGGATCAGGCCTGCGGGCCTTCGTGGAACGGTGGCTCCGGCGGCAGCACTTCACCGCCCTCGGCCGTCGTGATGCCACGCGCCAGGTCACTGTGCCGGTAGCCATAGAGGCGGTAGACAACCAGGCCAATCGCCGCCCAGATGAAGAACAGGCTGATCGTGTACAGCGACAGGTTGAAGAACAGCAACAGGCAGCCGGCGACGGCAAGCGGGCAGACCACCCAGACCAGCGGCGTGCGGAACGGACGATGACGGTTCGGCTGCTGCTTGCGCAGGATCATCACTCCGATCGAGACCATGATGAAGGCGAACAATGTGCCGGAGTTGGAAATGTCGGCGAGGATGCCGACCGGGAACATGGCACCGAACAAGGCCACGAACACGCCGGTAATGATCGTGATCACATGCGGCGTGTGGTACCTCGGATGCACCCGCGAGAGCACCTCCGGGAGCAGGCCGTCACGCGACATGGTGAAAAAGATGCGGGTCTGGCCGTAGACCATCATCAGCACCACCGATGGCAGCGCCAAAGCTGCGGCGAGGCCGATCATGTTGCCCACGCCACCGAAGCCGATCATGCGCATGACGTGCGCCAGCGGTTCCTTGCTGCATACCAGTGCATCGGCATTGGCGGCCAGGGCACAGGCGGCCGCCATTTCCGGTGTACCCGGCGACAGCGCCTTGCCGTCCGTACCGAACAGCGGCGTGGAGCCGGCGGCGCCCACCGCGCCATAGCCCACCAGCAGATAGAAGATGGTGCAGATCAGCAGCGAGCCGATCAGGCCGATCGGGATGTTGCGGTTTGGGTTCTTGGTTTCTTCCGAGGCGGTCGATACTGCGTCGAAGCCGACATAGGCGAAGAAGATCGAGGCCGCCGCGCCGAGTACGCCGATGCCGCCCATCGGGCTGCCCCAACCGGTAGGGAAGAACGGTTCAAAGTTCGCGCTTTGCACGGCCGGCAGGGAGATGGCGATGAAAGCCATCAGTGCGGCGACCTTGATCGAGACCAGCACGGCGTTGACCTTTGCCGACTTCGAGGTGCCGATCAACAACAGCCAGGTCACGACCAGGGCGATCATGCAGGCCAGCACGTTGAATGCGCCGCCATCGAAGGGGCCGGTGCGCAGGGCACGCGGCAGGGCCAGCGAACCCTTTTCCACCAACCCGAACAGATCCGTGTGCATGAGCAGGCCGTTCATGTAACCGGACCAGCCCACCGAGACTGCACCGGCCGCCACCGCGTACTCAAGCACCAGCGCCCAGCCCACGATCCAGGCCAACGCCTCGCCGAGCACGCCATACGTATAGGTATATGCGGAACCCGCAACGGGCACCATCGAAGCCAGTTCGGCGTAGGCCAGCGCGGCAAGTGCGCAAACCACGGCGGCGATGACGAAAGCGATCATCATTGCCGGGCCGGCCTTCTGTCCCGCCTCCGCAGTGAGCACGAAGATGCCGGTGCCGATCACCGCGCCGATACCGAGCATGGTCAGCTGGAACGCACCGAGTTGCCGGGTCAGCGCCTTCTTGCCGGCGGTTTCCAGGATCTTGTCCAGCGGCTTTACGCGCCAAAAAAGCATGTGTTGTTTCCCCAGGGTCTGCGAATGGCAGTGGGCGACATTACAGGCGGCAGGGTCAGATGTACAAGCGCCGATCCGCAGTCGGGCAGGGCGCAGTCCATAATCGGTCTCCTTGATTGTGGATGTCTTGCGCCATGTCACCCGAACGGAAGCCCCTTGCGGCCGCCCTGATTGCCTGTCGTCAGGCCTGGCCGGCGCAAGCCGCTGCGGCGGATCTGTTCCTCGACTTGCTGCAGGAAGGGAGGCATGCCTTCCTGCGTGAACGCCTGAGTGGCCACTTCACCGGATCCGCCTGGCTGGTCAGCGCCGACGGACAACGTGTGCTCCTGACCCACCATCGCAAGCTGGATCGGTGGCTGCAACTGGGTGGCCATGCCGATAGCGATGTCGATCTGGGCCGTGTCGCCTTGCGCGAGGCCGAAGAAGAATCCGGATTGGCGGATCTCGTCGTCGAATCCGAAATCTTCGATCTCGATCGCCACTGGATTCCCGAACGTGCCGACGTGCCGGGACACTGGCACTACGACGTGCGCTTCGTGGTCCGCGCCACGGTCAGCGAGGATTTCACCGTCAGCGCGGAATCGCATGCGCTGGCCTGGCGGGAAATTGTCGGGATAACCGCTGACTCAGATGCAGACGAATCACTGCGGCGAATGGCCAGACGTTGGCTTGAGCGCCAATGACTCCGGGAATCGGGAATCGGTTGGAGCCGGGAATTGAGAATCGGGAATGGGGACAGCGTAGAGCACAAAAAATCGCGCAAGCCGTATATGCCACGCTGGCGAACAACTGCTGTTGCGATTCCCGAATACCAAATCCCGGCATTCAATCAAGCGCGCCCGCCAAACTCCCCGGTCACGGTGCTGACATGGATCTTTTCGCCGGTGCGCACGTACTCGGGAACCTGGATCTCGATGCCGGTTGAAAGCTTCGCAGGTTTTGGCCGCTTGGTCGCAGTCGCGCCCTTCATTTCGGGGGCGGTGTCGATGACTTCCAGAATCACCGATGGCGGCAACTGCACGGCGACGGGGACATCGTCGATGATCTGCATGAAACATCCTTCGATGCCATCAACGATGTAACCGGCGGCATCACCGACGACCTCGGCATCGAGCGTGTACTGGGTGTAATCCTCGCTGTCCATGAAGACGAACGCGTCGCCGTCCTTGTACGAGAAGCTGACCGCGCGACGGGTCACTTCGGTTTCCTTGATTTCATCTTCCGAGCGCAGCGAGAGATCGCATTTAACCCCGCCAGGAACGCTGTACATGATGAAGCGGAATGTCACGTTGCCACTGCGGCCCTGCGCCGAGCTGCGCTCGATGTCTCGGATCTGGTAGACCTTGCCGTCATGTTCAACAACGTTGCCGCGCTTTGCTTCGGATGCTTTCATGGATTAAGACCGGGATTGGGGATTGGGGATTCGGGATTGGCAGAGCGGTAGCGGCAGATCGGGGTGATTTCGGGAACGTGTGGTCTTCGGCGATCCGCTTTGACGAATCCCGAATCCCCAATCCCGAATCCCGGCTATTTCGGTGCCAACCGCACCGCGCCATCGAGGCGGATTGTCTCGCCATTGAGGTAGCGGTTGCCGAGGATGTGGGCGACGAGTTCGGCGAACTCCTTCGAGGTGCCGAGGCGCGAGGGAAACGGGATCGAGGCGCTGAGGGATTCCTGCACGCTGTCGGGCATGCCATCGACCATCGGCGTCCAGAAGATGCCCGGTGCGATGGTCATCACGCGGATGCCGAAGCGGGCAAGTTCGCGGGCCATGGGCAGGGTCATGCCGACGACGCCGCCCTTCGATGCCGAATAGGCGGCCTGGCCGATCTGGCCCTCAAACGCGGCGACCGAAGCGGTGTTGATGATGACGCCACGTTCGCCGTCGTCGCCGGGATCATTGCTTTGCATCAGTTCGGCGGCGGCCTTGGCCACGTTGAACGAACCCACCAGGTTGACCATGATCGTGCCGGCGAAATTCTTCAGCGGCATGGCACCATCACGACCGAGCATGCGCCCGGCACCGAGGATGCCGGCGCAGTTGACCGCGACATTGAGTCCGCCAAGGAAATCGCGTGCCTTTGCGACATTGCCGCGTACGCCATCCTCGTCGGTCACGTCGGTACGCAGGAACGTCGCCTTGTCCGGGCCCAGGGCGGCAACCGCGGCAGCACCCTTTTCATCATTGACATCGAACAAGGCGACCTTGCCGCCGTGCGCCACGACATGTTCGGCGACGCTGAGGCCGAGTCCGGATACACCGCCGCTGATGACGGCCTTGACGTTTTCGAGTTGCATGCCCTTCCTCCGCTGACGCAAGCCCTGCAGGCCGCGCAAAGAGGCGGATTCTACAAGGTTCAGATGTCGAGGAGGCTCTTGAAATGCCTGGAGCCGCCGTCGAGCGGATCGACGAAGGCGAGCGAGCGCGCCAGCAATTTGAGCGGGCGGGCGTAATCGTCCGCCGCCGCCTCGGCCAGGTGCGGATAGAGTGGGTCATTCAGGATCGGCGCGCCGAGGCTGGCCATGTGCACGCGCAACTGGTGCTTGCGGCCGCTGATGGGCTGCAGTGCATATCGCCAGGATGGCTCGCCACGATCGATGACTCCGATCCGCGTTTCGCTGTTGCTCGCGCCGGGTACTTCCTGCATGCGAAAGAACGGCTCCCCGCAAACGATGCGGGAACGAAATTGCAGCGGGAAAGACAATCCGGGCAGGGCCGGGGCAAGTGCCTCGTAGCTTTTTTCAATGCACTGTTGGCGAAACAGCGCCTGGTAGCGGGATCGCGTCGCCGGATTCGCCGAAAACATGACCAGGCCCGCCGTGCCGCGATCGATGCGATGCAAGGGCACCAGATGCGGGTTGTCCAGTTGGCGCATCAGCCGGCGCAGCAGGGTTTCCTCGACAAAGCGACCGGCCGGCATGACGGCGAGAAAATGCGGCTTGTCGGCAACCACGATTTCCTTGTCGACATGAATGATGCTCGCTTCGAATGGAATGCGTGGTTCATCGGCAACTTCACGGAAGTAGCGGATGGTCAGGCCGTTCCGATAGGCCGCGTCGATGGCCAGCGGCAAGCCGGCGGCGTCGAGCACGCGGGCGCGGGCAAAGCGATCCTGCCATTCAACGCGGCCAACCCCGGGGAAATGCGCACACAGGCAATCAAGCACGGTCGCCCATGCGCCTGGCGGCAGACGCAGCGTGCTGGCATGGCTCAGTGGTGGCGGTCGCAGTCCGGCGTCAATCGGCATCGGGCTATTATGCAATCAGCATCGAACCCGGGAGCCGCGTCGCATGTGGGAAGTAATCGGATCGACCATCGCGCACGAATTTTCCGACATTCCGGACATGGCCGAACTGACGCGCCTGTCCCTGCGCCTGCTGCTCGCCGCGCTTCTCGGTGGCTTGCTCGGCTATGAGCGGGAAACCAAGGGCAAGGCCGCCGGCATCAAGACACACATGCTCGTCGCGCTGGGTTCGGCCATCTTCATGGTCATTCCGCTGCAGATCGGAGTCGAGGTCGGCGACCTGACGCGGGTCATGCAAGGCATGGTCACCGGCATCGGTTTCCTGGGTGCCGGCACCATCCTCAAGGGGCGCGATGAGGAGAGCGTCAAGGGCCTGACCACGGCGGCCGGATTGTGGATGACCTCGGCCATCGGCATGACCGTGGGCCTGGGCCAGGCCGGCTCGGCCGTGCTCTGCACCGGCTTTGCCCTGCTGGTGTTTGCCGTCATGCCACGCCTCATGCATTTCGCACCAGTCAATGGTCACGACAAGAAATGAAAAGACACCTGCTCCTCAACCTGCGCCACGTGCCCGAGGACGAGAGCGCCGAGATCCGCGCGCTGCTAGCCCTGCATGAAATCGCGTTTTATGAAACCGAGGCCAACCGCTGGGGCATATCCGCGGGCGCGATCTGGATCAGGCAGGAAGGAGAGGTCGATCGTGCCAGGGAGCTGCTGGCGAACTACCAGATCGAGCGCCAGATGCGCGCCCGCGCCGAATTTGCAGCCGCGAAACGCGAAGGCCGGGTTGAATCCTTCTGGCAGCAAATGCGGCGCGAACCCCTGCGCCTGGTCATGATCCTGTTCGCCATAGCGATCTTCATCGCCTTGAGCCTGTGGCCATTCCTGCTTGCCGGTTGAATCAGCGGGAGCCCCGCGGCAGCGTCGCCGCAGGGTTGCCGATTCCCCGGATCAAACGCCGCCGATGAAATCCGGCTTGCCCAGTTCGACGCCGTTGTGGCGAAGGATGTCGTAGGCGGTCACCGTATGGAAATACACATTGGGCGTGACAAAGCCGAGCAGGTACGGCATGCCGAGGAATTGCAGTTCATTGCCGCCGATGGTCAGGCTGATCGATTTGGCTTCGCTGCCATCGATCTGCTCGGGCTTGAACGATTCGGCGAAATCGATCGTCTTCCGGATGCGCTGCTGCAGTTGCTCGAAGGTGGTCTCCTTGTCCTCGTGGACCGGTCGCTCGACACCCGCGAGTCGCGCGACGCCGCCATTGACCATGTCGGCCGCGATTTGCACCTGTCGCTTCAGCGGGAACATGTTCGGGTAAAGGCGTGAGTCGAGCAGCACCGACGGGTCGATCTTGTGTTGCTCGGCATGCGCCTGGGCTTTCTTGAGGATGTTGGACAAATTGCCAAGCGCGCGCACGAAGACCGGAACGGAGGCTTGATACATGGAAATGGTCATGGTGGATTCCAGGATGGAGAGGATCGGAGAAGGCCGTCGCCTCGCTGCAGATGGTTGCGGCCGGGCGAGCCGTGCAGACAGTGGAGACGATCCGGCAACTCGCAAGGGCCAGCGGCGAACATGTTCGGCATGCGATCATGGCGCATGACTACCTTCACTTCGCTCGCCCTTGATCCTTCCCTGCTCAGCGCCCTCGACGCGCTCGAGTACACCGAAATGACCCCCGTGCAGGCATTGAGCCTGCCGCCCATTCTTGAAAAAAGGGATGTCATTGCCCAGGCACCCACCGGCAGCGGCAAGACCGCGGCATTCGGGCTGGGCTTGATCGCACGACTGGATCCCGCGCAAGCCAGCGTGCAGGGCATCGTCCTTTGTCCGACCCGCGAACTCGCCGATCAGGTCAGCAAGGAGATCCGCCGACTCGCCAGTTTCGTGCCCAACGTGAAATTGCTGACCTTGTGTGGCGGCATACCCTTGCGCCCGCAACTGGCCTCGCTGGCGCACCCGCCGCATATCGTCGTCGGCACGCCGGGGCGCATCCAGGAATTGATCGATCAGGGTGCGCTGTCGCTCGATGCCGTGCGCGTGTTCGTCCTCGATGAAGTCGATCGCATGCTCGACATGGGATTCCAGGATGCGATCACCAGCCTGCTCCGGCAAAGCCCGAAATCGCGGCAGACGCTGTTGTTCTCGGCGACGATTCCCGACGAGATCCGCACGATCAGTCGCAGCCTGCAGCGCGATCCGGTTGCCGTCGCCACCGATGCCGGCGCGGATCTGCCCGGCATCGAGCAGCAGTTTTTCGAGGTTGACGCCTCGCGCCGCTTCGATGCCTTGCTGCGCCTGCTGACCACGCATCGACCCGAGTCCACGCTGATCTTCTGCAACATGCGCCGCGACACGCAGGACCTCGCCGATGGCCTGGCCCAGCGCGGATTCTCGGCGCTGGCCCTGCATGGCGATCTCGAACAGCGCGATCGCGATGAGGTGTTGATGCGCTTCGCCAATCGCAGTTGCGCGATTCTTGTCGCCACCGACGTCGCCGCCCGTGGACTCGACATCGAGGATCTGCCGGCGGTCGTCAATTGGGAGCTTTCGACGGATCCGGATGTGCACGTGCACCGCATTGGCCGCACCGGGCGGGCAGGGCGCAAGGGCCAGGCCTGGAGCCTGGTTGCCCCTGCCGAGATGCCGCGCATTGCGCCCATCGAGGCGCGTATCGGCGAGAAGATCCGTTGGTCGAACCTGCCGTCGATGAGCGACGCGGGCAAACCCATCACGGCGACGATGAGCACGCTGTGCATCGACGGCGGCCGTCAGGAAAAAGTGCGGCCGGGCGACATTCTCGGTGCCCTGACCGGTGATGCCGGGATCGCCGGCGACGCGGTCGGCAAGATCGGCATTTTCGCCACGCGCTCGTATGTCGCGATCCGCCGCGATCAGGCAGCAACCGCACTGAAGCGTCTGCGCGAGGGCAAGATCAAGGGGCGCAAGTTTCGCGTACGCGCCATCGATTGACGAGGCTCAGCTCAGGCTGAGCAGGCGCCAGCTGATCAGGCCCGTGGCGAAAGCCAGCAACATCAACACCGCGGCAGCGGCATTCAGCCAGCGCCCCATCGAGCGTGCCGCAGGGCCGCGGCGGATCGGCGTATCGCGCAGCACGCGCACGCCCGGCAAGGGCCACTGCTGAAAAACCTTCACCTTTGCCGCCTTGCGTGCGGAATACCAGGCAAGTACGGCCAGGCACAGCGCCGAACCGGTCATGCCGATGCCGATCAGGCGGCGCAGGCGCAGGATCAACAGGTCGGTGCCGGGGATTGCCGCGATGCCGCTCAACCAGTCATGGAAAAGAAGCACCGCGACGACGGCGAGAATGGCGGCAAGAGCCAGTGCAAGCAGGGTCTGGCGGCGCAGGCGCGGGTCGGCGCGAAGCATGTCGTCAGTCAAGATCTTCTCCCTGGATCGGCTTGACGAGGATAGCGAGGTCGCCAGCCCATCGCATCGCCGTATATCGCCGAATCAGTGCGCCGGTCTATCCTTGGCCGATGAACAAGCCGAATCCGACACTGCTCCTCCCGTTGCTTGCCGCGCTCCTGCTGGGTGCCTGCCAGAGCAATCCCTTGCGCAGCACGCCAGATGCCGTCGTCTCCGAAGTGCCACGCGCATGGTTCGATGGCGAGTACGACAACCACGAGCAGGTTGCGCGCGCCGATGCCACGCAGGTTCCACGCGTGCATTTCGAGGTCTCGCCCTTGCCGAAGCAGGGCTGGTACGCCTGGAATGTGCGGGTTTCCGGCAGCACCGAGTTGACCGCGACCTGGGTCATGCGCTCGCTCAAGTCAACCGATGGCGCGTTGCAGTTGACGCCGTATCGCGCGCTGGCGGTCAATCCCGCGCTTGGCAAGGACTTCGATGCCGAGCAATGGGTGGCGCTCGATGCCTGCGCCTTGCGCGGTACGGCCAGCGCCTCGACACTGCAAGTGCGTGCCGATCTGGCCAGTTGCGTGACCGTGGCTCCCGGCATTGGTGCGGCGGCGGCATTGTTGCCGGTGTCGATCGAGCACGATGGCGATGCCTTGCGCGTGCGTCTTTACGCCGACCAGGCGCGCGGCCCCGAGGCGCGTGCCGAGGCCCGACGCGTGCGCTGGTATGCGGGTTGGGCGGCCATCAATGGCGGTGGCCCCGAGGCACGCGCGGAGAGCAGCGATTGGCACATGAACCGTGATCTGCGCATCAGCAACGAAGGCGGTCGCGCGACCTTGCATTGGCGCGATGGCAAGGACTCCGGCTATTCGCTCGAACTCGAGCGCGCGACCTATCGCGATGGCAATGTCGCGGTGGTCAAGCTGTCGGTGATCGAGGATGCCAGCGGGCGCACCATCGCCTACGCCTGGGCCAACCCCGAGGCGACGCGGATCGGCATCAATCTTGGCTGGCTGCAGGTCGGCCTCGACAGCGGCACGCCGGCAGCGGGTCGCTGAAAGCTGGTGAACGACGAGCCGCTCAGCTGGCGTGAATTCGAGCGTGTGCTCATGGTCGCCGGCACGGTCACCCGCGTCGAGGAATTTGCCGAGGCACGCAAGCCGGCGTATCGGATCTGGGTCGATTTCGGCCCGTATGGCGAGCGCAAGACCAGTGCGCAAGTCGTTGCGCTTTATGCGCCCGAGGATCTGCTCGGTCGGCAGATTGTCGGCGTGATCAATTTTCCCGAAAAGCAGATCGGGCCGCTGAAGTCGCAGTTCCTGCTGACCGGATTTCCAACCGAAGACGGTGTCGTCATCACCACCGTCGAGCGCCCGGTTCCCAACGGTTGCCGACTTGCCTGAGCGCAACGCCGCGAATCCCGCCTTCCAACAGGCGGATGGCTGGTCATCCCCAATCCCGCCATTAAGCCATCCATACGTCCAAAGGCTTTCAAAAAATGTTGCGCTTGCAACCACTGAAATGAACGCTTGACAGCGGTTTCAGGCATCGGTTAGGGTCGATTCATGACGCAGCGCAACACAACCTTCCGCATCACCCAATCCAGCCGATTCCCACGGGCCGTCGAGCGCTTGCGCGCCGCGCACGCCGCCGTGGTCGTGATTGGACTCGTACTTATTGGCTGCGGAGGCGCGGGCTAGGGTATTCAGCGAACAACAGAATCCCAAAACCCCGCCCCGGCAACGAAGGCGGGGTTTTTTTTGGCTTCACTTTCCGATCCATGTGCACGGAACCTGAAATGAACAGCGATCACCAGGCAGACAGCGCGACCGGCAACGACACCACCACGCAGGGTGATCGCGTGCTGATTTTCGATACGACGCTGCGCGACGGCGAGCAGGCGCCAGGCTTTTCCATGAGCCGGACGCAGAAGTTGCGCATGGCGCGCGCCCTTGCGGATCTCGGCGTGGACATTCTCGAAGCCGGATTTCCCGCCGCCTCCGAAGATGATTGCGCTTCGGTGAAGGCGATTGCCGCGGCGGTCAGGGGGCCACGCATCTGTGGCCTCGCCCGCTGCCAGGCGAGCGATATCGAAAGTGTCGCGCGGGCGATCGAGCCGGCGCAGAAGGGTCGCATCCACATCTTCCTCGCCACCAGTCCGCTGCATCGCGAGTTCAAGTTGCAGATGAGCCGGCAGCAGGTCATCGACACGGCCGTGGCCGGCGTCGAGCGCGCGCTGGCCTGCTGTGACGACGTCGAGTTCTCCGCCGAAGACGCGCTGCGCACAGAACCGGAATTCCTCGCCGAGGTGTTTTCGGCGGTGATCGCAGCGGGAGCGGGTACGGTCAACGTGCCTGATACCGTCGGCTACACGACGCCGATCGAGATCGCCGAGCGCTTTGCCTGGCTGTACGCCAATGTGCGCGGCGCCGACTCGGTCGTCTTCAGTGCGCATTGCCATGACGATCTCGGCATGGCCGTGGCCAACAGCCTGGCGGCGATCTCGGCCGGTGCACGCCAGGTGGAGTGCACGATAAACGGCATCGGCGAGCGCGCCGGCAATGCCGCGCTTGAAGAGCTGGTCATGGCCTTGCGCGTGCGCAGCGATCATTTTGGGGGCTTGCACAGCGCCATCCGCACGCAGCGCCTGCACGCAACGGCGCGCCTGCTTTCGCAGATCACCAGCCAGCCGATTGCGCGCAACAAGGCGGTCATTGGCGCGAACGCGTTCGCGCACGAATCGGGCATCCACCAGCACGGCATGCTCAAGCATCGCGGCACTTACGAAATCATGCGAGCCGAAGACGTCGGCGTATCACGAAGCGAACTGGTGCTTGGCAAGCACAGTGGCCGGCACGCCTTGCGCGAACGTCTGGCGGCGCTCGGACATGAGCTCGACGATGCGGCCCTGGATGACGTGTTCACGCGCTTCAAGTCGCTCGCCGACAGGAAGCGCGAAGTCTTCGATGCCGATATCGAGGCGATGGCGCTGGGTCGCGATCCCGAGGCGGTCGGTCCCTGGCATCTGAGCCACCTGCATGCGACCAGCCATGTCGGCGCAAGTGCTTCGGCATCGGTGCGCCTCAGTCACGACGATGGCCGTGTGGTCAGCGAGGCGGCTATCGGCGATGGCCCGGTCGATGCCGTGCTGCGCGCGGTCACGCGAGCGGTCGGGCACGACTTTTCCGTCGATGAATTCCACATCCGCGCACTCAGCGAAGGTGGTGACGCGCAAGGCCAGGCGGCAATCCGCGTGATCCATGAAGGCCGTGAACTGCGCGGGCAATCCGTATCCACCGACATCGTCGAGGCCGCCGCCAACGCCATCCTCGAAATCGCCAATCGCATCGAGCATCTGCATGCCGATGCGCCACCCGCTGCAACCGTCTTCGCCCGCTAGGAGCAGTCCCATGAATCAAGCAAGCCACGTCTGGCACAACGGCCAATTCAAACCCTGGGAAGAAGCCACCGTGCATGTCAGCGCACACGCCCTGCATTACGGCTCCTCGGTGTTCGAGGGTGAGCGCGTCTATGCCACGCCACAAGGCCCGGCATTCTTCCGTCTCGCCGAACACACCGCACGGCTGTTTGAATCGGCGCGCATGTACGAAATCGACATCGGCTACAGCGAAGAAGAAATCAACACCGCCTGCCTTGAACTGGTCGCGCTGAACCGGATGAGATCCGCCTACGTCCGACCGATCGCCTTTCGCGGCGCGGCGGGCCTCGGCGTGCTGCCGGATGCCGGTTCGCCGGTGGATGTGTCGATCCTGGCACTGGATTGGGGCGCGTATCTCGGCGAGGCGATCGAGCATGGCGCGGATGTCTGCGTATCCTCGTGGAATCGTCCGGCAGCAAACACGACGCCGACCTGGGCCAAGGCTGGCGGCAACTACCTGTCGAGCCAGTTGATCGGCTTTGAAGCCAGGCGCGGCGGCTATCACGAAGGCATCGCGCTGGGCACCAATGGCCTGCTCAGCGAAGGTGCCGGCGAGAACCTGTTTGTCGTGCGCAAGGGACGCCTGCTGACACCGACGACGAGTGCCGGCATCCTCGCCGGGATCACGCGTGACACCGTCATCACCCTGGCCCGCGACCTTGGCTACAAGGTCGAGGAGCACGACCTGCCGCGTGAGGCCTTGTACACCTCCGACGAGGTTTTCTTGACCGGAACCGCGGCCGAGATCACGCCGGTGCGTTCGGTCGATCGCAAACCGGTCGGCACCGGCAAGCCGGGCCCGATGACACGCGCGCTGCAAAAGGCGTTTTTCGGCTTGTTCGATGGCAGCACGGCGGATACGCACAACTGGCTGAGCTACGTGCCGTCGGGTTTCAACGCCAGGTACGGACAGATGCATGTGCGCTCCGAGGCCGTCGCATGAGTCCACGCACGATCATCGACAAGATCTGGGACGCGCATCAGGTCCGCGCGGAAAGCAGCGAAACGCCCGCGATCCTTTTTGTCGACCTGCACCTGATCCACGAAGTGACGACGCCGCAGGCATTCAGCGAATTGCGCGCGCGCCGCTTGCGCGTGCGCCGTCCCGAACGTGTCCTGGCGACGCTCGATCACTCGACGCCGACCTTGCCGGCAACTGCCGATGGCCAGCGTCGATACGTCAGCGCCGAAGCCAGGCAGCAGGTCGATCAACTCGAGGCAAACTGCGCCGAGTTCGGCATCGAACTGCACGGCTGGAACAGCGAGCATCGCGGCATCGTGCACGTGATCGGCCCGGAACTCGGTGCCACACAGCCGGGCATGACCATCGTCTGCGGCGACAGCCACACGGCGACGCACGGCGCGTTTGGCGCGCTGGCGTTCGGCATCGGCACGACCGAAGTCGGTCACGTGCTGGCGACGCAATGCCTGCTGCAGCGCAAGCCGAAATCAATGGCGATCCATGTCGATGGCGCGCTGCGCCCCGGCGTCAGCGCCAAGGACCTGATCCTGCACATCATTGGCCGCATCGGGGTTGGTGGCGGTACCGGCCATGTCATCGAATATCGCGGCGAGGCAATCGAGGCGCTGTCGATGGACGAGCGCATGACCGTCTGCAACATGTCGATCGAAGCAGGCGCGCGTGCCGGCCTGATCGCGCCCGACCAGGTCACCTTCGACTGGTTGCACGGGCGCCCGCGTGCACCGCGCGGGGCCGACTGGCAACGTGCGCTTGACGCATGGCACAGCCTGGCCAGCGATGCCGGCGCGCATTACGACCGCGAGGTGCATGTCGATGCCAGCGCGGTTGGCACGACCATCAGCTATGGCACGCACCCAGGCATGGTCACGCCGATCGCCGCGGCGATCCCGACGGCGCGCGATGCGCAGGAAGCCAAGGCGCTGGCCTACATGCAGTTCGACGGCGGCCAGACACTGAGCGGGCAGAAGGTCGATGCGGTTTTTGTCGGCAGCTGCACGAACTCGCGGCTTTCGGATTTGCGCGAAGCAGCGGCGGTCATGCGCGGACGCAAGGTCGCCACGGGTGTGCGCGCGCTGATCGTGCCTGGCTCGGTGCAGATCAAGCGCGAGGCCGAGGCGGAAGGGCTCGATGCGATCTTCCGCGCCGCCGGTGCCGAGTGGCGCGAGGCCGGTTGCTCGATGTGCATCGGCATGAACGGCGATATCGCCAGGCCCGGGCAGCTCGTCGTTTCCACCAGCAACCGCAACTTCGAAGGCCGCCAGGGCCCGGGCGTGCGCACCGTGCTTGCCAGTCCACGTGTCGCCGCCATGGCGGCGGTCGCCGGCGTCATCACCGACCCCGATACCTTCCAGGAGCGCGCCGCATGAAGCCATTGAACCAGGTGCAATCACGGACGGCGGTACTGCCGTTCGAGAACATCGACACCGACCGCATCATCCCCGCGCGCTTCCTGACCACGACCGGACGCGCCGGCCTTGGCCGCCACGCCTTCAACGACTGGCGCTATCTGGCAGACGGAACGGACAACCCGGATTTTCCGCTCAACAAGGACGCAGCACGGGGCTGCCGGATCCTCGTCGCCGGGCGCAATTTCGGTTGCGGCTCGTCCCGCGAGCATGCGCCGTGGGCCTTGCTCGACTACGGCATCGAAGCCGTCATCTCGTCGGAAATCGCCGACATCTTCCGCAGCAATGCGCTGAAGAACGGCTTGCTGGCGATCGTCATCGATGCCGACGCGCATCGTGACTTGCTGGCCAACCCCGGCAGCGAGCTGGTCATCGATATCGCCGAAGGGTCGATCAGCAAAGCGGATGGTTCGAAGATCGAGTTCAGCCTCGACCGATTCGCCCGTCATTGCCTGCTCAATGGCGTCGACCAACTCGGCTTCCTGCTTGATGCCGAAGCGGAAATCAGCGCCTGGGAAAGCCGCCGCGCCGCTGATCCGTGGGCCATGGAGCGTGCCGCATGAGGGCCGATATCACGGTGCTTGCCGGTGATGGCATCGGTGCCGAGGTCACCGCGGCGGCGGTTGCCGTCCTGCGTGAAATCGGCTGCCGGCACGGCCATGTCTTCGAGTTCAACGAGCAGCTCATTGGCGGCATTGCCATGGACCGCTGCGGCGAACCCCTGCCGCAGGCGACGATTGATGCCTGTCTCAATTCCGATGCCGTGCTGCTTGGTGCCGTCGGTGGTCCTCAATGGTCGGATCCGCAAGCCCGGGTTCGTCCCGAGCAGGGTCTGCTGGCCTTGCGCGCCAGGCTCGGCGTGTTTGCCAACCTGCGCCCGTTGCGGGTGCATCCGCGCCTGGCCAGCCTGTCGCCGTTGAAGGCCGAAAACCTGCTTGGCGTCGACCTCCTGTTTGTCCGCGAACTCACTGGCGGTGCCTATTTTGGCAGGAAGTCGCGCGAGGGCGATGTCGCCATTGATGAATGCCGTTACAGCGTCGCCGAAGTCGAGCGCGTCGTGCGCCGCGCCTGTGAACTGGCATGCACGCGCAAGGGTCGGTTGACTTCGGTCGACAAGGCCAACGTGCTGGAAACATCGCGCCTGTGGCGATCGACGACGGAACGCGTGGTGGCCGAATATCCTGGCGTCAGCCTCGAACACCAGCTCGTCGATTCAATGGCCATGCTGTTGCTGACGCGGCCGTCCTCGTATGACGTCATCGTCACCGAGAATCTCTTTGGCGACATCCTCACCGATGAAGCCGCCGCCCTCGCCGGATCGCTTGGCGTCTCGCCCTCGGCATCACTTGGCAGCGGGCGCCTCGGCCTGTACGAGCCGATCCACGGCTCGGCGCCCGACATTGCCGGGCAGGGCATTGCCAATCCAATTGGCGCCATCCTCAGCGCCGCCTTGCTGTTGCGTCATTCCCTTGATCTGCATGCCGAAGCGGCTGCCATTGAAGCGGCAGTCGATGCCGTGCTCGATGGCGCTGAACTGACCCGCGACCTTGGCGGCACGGCCAGCACGGGCGAAGTCACCGCCGCGGTGCTGGCACAACTGAAATTCCCACGACAGGCGGCCGCATGAGCAACGAAGAGCGCATTCCCCTGCATCCACCGATGCGCAGCGATGCCATCAAGAGCGGGCCTGATCGCGCCCCGGCGCGCGCGATGCTGCATGCCACCGGCCTCGATGCCGCGGCCATCGCCAAGCCGCTGATTGCCGTCGTGCATACCTGGTCGAACATCTCGCCCTGCAACCTCAACCTGCGTGACCTTGCCGACGCTGCCAGCGCCGGCATCCGCGCCGCTGGCGGCACGCCGATCGAGTTCAACACCATCGCCGTCACCGATGGCATCGCCATGGGCACCTCGGGCATGCGCGCGTCCCTGGTCAGTCGTGAAGTCATCGCCGATTCCATCGAGCTGGCGGTTGATGGTCATTGCCTCGATGCGATGGTCTTGCTGTGCGGGTGCGACAAGACCATTCCGGCAGCGGCGATGGCGCTTGCGCGACTCAATATTCCCGGCGTTGCCCTGTATGGCGGCAGCATTGCGCACGGCACGCTGGATGGAAAACCCATCACCGTGCAGCAGGTCTTCGAGGCGGTCGGCAGCCATGCCGCGGGCAAGATGTCGCACGAGCGCCTGTGCACGATCGAGCGTGAAGCCTGTCCCGGCGCCGGCGCCTGTGGCGGGCAGTTCACGGCAAACACGATGGCCATGGTGCTCGCCGCGCTGGGCCTGTCGCCACTGGGACTCAACGACATTGCCGCCACCGATCCGGCCAAGCTCGATGCCGCGCGCCGCTGCGGCGAACTCGTGCTGGACTGCCTCAAGGCCGGGCGCAAGCCGCTGCAACTCCTCACCGCGGAAGCATTCCGCAATGCCATGCGCATCGTCGCGGCCACGGCGGGTTCGACCAACGCCGTGCTGCATCTGCTCGCCATCGCGCATGAGGCCGGCGTGCCATTGACCATCGAGGATTTCGAGACCGCTGCAGCGGCGACGCCGGTGATCACCGACTTGTTGCCGGGCGGGCGCTACACGGCGATCGAGATGACGGCCGCCGGTGGCATGGCCGTGGTCGCCCGCGAGCTGCGCGCAGCAGGCTTGCTCGAAGACGCGCCAACGGTGACCGGGCAGACCTTGTTTGCCGAAATCGAAGCGTCGGCGCAAGCGCCGGCCGGCCAGCAGGTGATCCGTCCGGTTTCACGTGCGTTCAAGCCGCGTGGCGGCTATTCGATCCTCTACGGCAACCTATCCCCCGAAGGCTGCATCCTCAAGTTGTCCGGCAATGGGCCCTTGCTGTTCGAGGGGCGCGCGCGGGTCTACGAGAGCGAGGAGGATTGCTTCCACGCCGTGCAGGGCGGACAGATCAGGCCCGGAGATGTCCTCGTCATCCGCAACGAAGGCCCGGCTGGTGGCCCCGGCATGCGCGAGATGCTTGCGGTCACCGCCGCCCTGGTCGGTCGCGGACTGGGCGACCAGGTAGCGCTGGTGACCGATGGCCGTTTCAGCGGCGCCAGCTACGGCTTCGTTGTCGGCCATGTCGCGCCGGAGGCGGTGCGCGGCGGCGCCATAGGCTTGCTCCGTGACGGCGATCGCATCGTCATCGACGCAGCACGCCGGGTCATTGAAACCGATGCAGATCTGCAGGCGCGTCGCGCCGAATGGACCGCGCCGCCGGCGAAAGTCACGCGTGGTGTCCTTGCCAAGTACGCATCCCTGGTCGGCTCGGCCGCACGGGGCGCAGTCACCTCACCCTGATCCATTCCGCTCATCGCGCCATCCACTGGAGTCAAGCCGCATGTCCGCAACCGTCACCACCGAAGCTTTGAAGAACGCCCGCATTGCCGTGCTGGGTTATGGCAGCCAGGGTCGCTCGCATGTCCTCAATCTGCGCGACAGCGGCCTCGATGTGGTCGTCGGCCTGCGTCCGGGCGGACCGACCGCGCTCAAGGCCAGGGCCGATGGCGTCACCGTGCTGTCTCCCGATAAGGCGGTCAAGGGTGCCGACCTGGTCGCCGTGCTGACTCCGGACATGGTCCAGCCACAGCTGTACACGGACGTCATCGAAGCAAACATCAAGCCCGGTGCGGCACTGCTGTTCGCGCACGGATTCAACGTGCACTTCAAGACCATCGTCCCGCGCGGCGACATCGATGTGATCCTCGTCGCGCCAAAGGGACCGGGCCATCTGGTGCGCACCGAATTCGAGATCGGCCGCGGCGTGCCCTGCCTGTATGCCACTTTCCAGGACGTCAGCGGCAAGGCGACCGAACTGGCCAAGGCCTATGCGGCCGGACTTGGCGGCGCGCGCGCTTTGCTCATCGAGACCGATTTCAAGGAGGAAACCGAAACCGACCTGTTTGGCGAGCAGGCGGTGTTGTGTGGCGGCACCAGCGAACTCGTGCTGAAGGGTTTCGAAACCCTCGTCGAGGCCGGTTATCGGCCGGAGATCGCCTATTACGAAGTGCTGCACGAGCTGAAGCTGATCGTCGACCTGCTCTACCAGGGCGGCATCACCAAGATGCTCACCTATGTCTCGGAGACGGCCCAGTACGGCGATTACGTCAGCGGCCCGCGCATCGTTGATGCGGCGACGAAATCGCGCATGAAGGCGATCCTGGCCGAAATCCAGGATGGGACATTCGCAAGGAACTGGACGGCTGAATACAAGGCTGGCCTGCCGAACTACACGCGACTCAAGCAAGCCGACCTCGAACATCCAATCGAGAAGGTCGGTGCCGAACTGCGCAGGAAGATGACCTGGCTCAACGAGCCAGCCTGATCAGCGTCCGCAAACCCGCGCGAAATCCTGGAGATGCCCTGATGAATGCAATGTTGCAGGAACGAACCGAAGCCCTGGTCGAAGACAAGCCGCACCGCCTTGCCGGCACGCCGATGGCGGCTGCAGACATTGTCGTGCAGGTACTGGCCGATGAAGGCGTCGAGGTGATCTTCGGCTATTCCGGGGGCGCCATCCTGCCGGTCTACGATGCCGTGTTCCGCTTCAATCGCGATCACGCGCACGCCGATGGCAGCGAGCCGTTGCCGCTGGTGGTGCCGGCCAACGAGCAGGGTGCGGGTTTCATGGCGCAAGGCTATGCCCGCGCATCGGGAAAGGTTGGTGTCGCACTGGTGACCTCAGGGCCGGGTGCGACGAATACGGTGACGCCGGTGCGCGATGCGATGGCCGATTCGATTCCCATCGTGGTGATCTGCGGCCAGGTGCCGACGGCGGCCATCGGCAGTGACGCGTTCCAGGAAGCGCCGATCAGCAGCATCATGGGCGCGTGCGCCAAGCATGTCTTCCTGGTCACCGATGCCAGCAAGCTCGAGGCGACCTTGCGTACGGCATTCGAGATTGCGCGCACCGGGCGCCCCGGCCCGGTCGTCGTCGACATCCCGAAGGATGTGCAGAATGCCGAGCTGGTCTTTTCCGGCAGCGGCGTGCTGCCGATCCCGGGGTACCGGGCGCGGTTGAAGGCGATCACCGAAGCGCGACTTTCCGCGTCGGCCTGCAAGGAGTTTCTTGCCGCGCTCGGCAAGGCCCGGAGGCCTCTGTTGTATGTCGGCGGCGGTGTCGTCGCCGCTGAAGCAACGCGCGCCCTGCGCGAGTTTGCCAGCGCTTTCGGCATTCCGGTGACGACAACCCTGATGGGCATCGGCGCCAGTGACACCACCGAGGCAATGTCGCTGCACATGCTCGGCATGCACGGCACCGCGTTCGCCAATTACGCCGTGGTCGATTGCGATTTCCTCATCGCGGTCGGCGCGCGCTTCGATGATCGCGTCGCCGGCATTCCCGGCATGTTCGCGCAGAAGGCGCGCTACATTGCCCAGTTCGATGTCGATCCGGCCGAGATCCACAAGGTCAAGCGCGTCGACTGGCACCATCTTGGCGATCTCTCGCAGGCGCTGGACAGCCTGCGTGCACATGCCGCGCAAAGCGGATTCGATGCGAACGGGCAGGGCCGCTATGCCGATTGGCATGCCCACATTGCCAGGCTGAAGAAGACCCACGCGCTCAACTTCGATCGCGACAGCGCCTTGATCCAGCCGTACGCGGTGATCGAGGAAATCAACCGCATCACGCGCGGCAACGCCATCATCTGCACTGGCGTCGGCCAGCACCAGATGTGGGCGGCACAGTATTTCGATTTCACCGAACCGCGGCGCTGGCTGACCTCGGGCTCGATGGGCACGATGGGCTTTGGCCTGCCGGCGGCCATTGGCGCGCAGTTTGCGCGACGCGATCTTGTCGTCATCGATATCGATGGCGATGCCAGCATCCGCATGAACCTGGGCGAGCTGGAAACCGTCACCACCTACAACCTGCCGGTCAAGATCGTGGTCCTCAACAACTGCGGCGACGGCATGGTCCGGCAATGGCAGAAGCTGTTCTTCAAGGGACGCTTTTCGGCCACTGACAAGAGCCTGCACAAGAAGGATTTCATCAAGGCCGCCGCCGCCGACGGCTTCGAGTTTGCCGTGCGCCTTGAACGCCCCGAGGATGTGCCGCGCGTGATCGCCGAGTTCATCGCCTTCGACGGCCCGGCATTCCTCGAAGTGATGATCGATCCGGATGCATGCGTTTATCCGATGGTCGGCCCCGGCATGAGCTATGCGCAGATGATCACCGGCGAACACATCGTCGCCCGCGATGCCGTCGTCGCCACGGAATCCGGCCCCGTGGAGATGTTCTGATGCGCCATATCATTGCCATGCTGCTGCAGAACGAAGCCGGCGCCCTGGCCCGTGTCGCCGGCATGTTTTCGGCCCGCGGCTACAACATCGATTCGCTGACCGTCGCGGCCACGCATGATCCCGAGGTGTCGCGCCTGACCCTGGTCACCTTTGGCGATGATGCGGTGATCGCGCAGATCATCAAGCAATCGCGCAAGTACATCGACGTGCTCGAGATCGCCGACCTGACCAGCCGGGATCACCTCGAGTGCGAACTGCTGGTGGTCAAGGTGGCGGCAACGCCGGCGAATGCAGCGGCGATCCGCGAGTTCAGCCAACGCCAGGGCGGCATGATCCTCGACGAGGGCGAAACCACGCACGTGCTGCAGTTCACCGGAAGCGGCGCGGCCATCGGCACGGTCCTGGACGGCTTGAGCCGCATTGCGTCGATTCTCGAACTCGCGCGCAGCGGCACGGCGGCGATCGAGCGCGGTGCCAGCGTGCTGGGCCTGGCGGAATCGCGGTTGGTCGGACAGGAGGGCGCGTAGCGCGGCGGCAGGGCGCCTACGGATCCTTGATCGCCACCGGCATGGCGCCAAGGCGGACAACGCGATCCGCTCGGTGGCGGTTGCGGATGACCTTCAGCGTGACTGCCTTGCCCGCCTCGTTGCTGAGGAATTCCTGGAACTGTCGGCGATCGGCAACCGGCATGCCGTTTACGGCGACAACGTAGTCGCCCGACATCAGGTTGGCTTCTGAGGCGGGCGTACCGCCGACCACCGATCCGATCTGCACGCCTCCATCAAGCTGCAGGGATTCGCGCTCCGTCGTCGTCAGGTTGCGGAAGGTCGCCCCGAAGAGGAGCTTGAAGCGCACGTAGTAAGCGGCAAGCAGCCGCGTCGCCGCGGGCTCGGCACCTTCGTCGGCATGCGCGTGATAGAGCCAGACCTGATCGGCGCCAACGCGGCTGCCGAGATCGAGCGCATCACGCAACGATTGCGCATCGTCGGTTTCGTAGCGGCCGTTGCCGATGCGCACGAATCCCTTTGCAGCAAGTTCCCGCTGGTCGCCGCGTTCGTTTTTTCCCTCGACTGCAAGTGGTCGCTGTGGGGCAGGTTCGGCGCGCAGGGCATCGATGTAGGCAGGCCCGCGTTCGATGCTGGCCTGGTAATGGGTATCCTCGGTCACCTGCGGCACCGGCTCGGGCACGGCGACGGGTTGCTCGACACGGCTGCCGACGGATGCGCAGCCGCCAATCAGGCCAAGCACGATGAAGAGGGGAACTGCCCGCATCATGAAATCATTCATCCCCGGAGCATAACGCCTGGCCGCGTCTGCCGGCATGCATGGCTCCTGAATGAAACGCTTGCGCGGCGGCTTGCCCTTGTCGACCATCCCGAAATGAACCTTCCGCAAACATCCAATCTTCGCGGCATCCTCTTCATGCTCGCGGCAGTAGCCACGTTTTCCATGATGGATGTCTGCCTCAAGCTGCTGTCGCCGCACTATCCGGCAATGCAGGTTGCCGCCTTGCGCGGGCTGACTTCCTTGCCCCTGGTGCTGACGTGGATTGCCCTGAGCGGTGGATTCAGGCAGGTCGTCTCGCGACGCTGGCGCCTGCATCTGCTGCGCGGTGTGCTCGCCGTCGCCATGCTGGCGGCGTTTGCGTATGCGCTGCGTGAACTGCCGTTGGCGGAAGCCTATTCCTTGTTCTTTGTCGCGCCGTTGCTGGTCACCGCACTTGCCGTGCCCCTGCTTGGCGAACACGTCGGGGCGAAGCGCTGGGCAGCGATCGTGATTGGCCTGGCGGGCGTCCTTGTGGTGCTGCGCCCCGATACCGGGCGCATGTTCAATCTCGGCAGCCTGGCCGTGCTGTTTGCCGCGCTGGCCTATGCAATCTCGGCGATCACGGTGCGCGTGCTCGGCCGCACCGAATCGACGCAGTCCATGGTGTTCTGGATGATCGTGCTGCTCAGCATGTTTGCCACGGCCGCGGCGTGGCACGACTGGGTGGCATTGGGCGTCGCCGATTGGCCGATCCTGCTCGGCCTGGCGATCAGTGGCGCGCTTGGCCAGTATGCGATCACCGAAGCGTTCAAGAACAGTGATGCCTCGGTGGTGGTTCCGTTCGATTACACCGCGCTGATCTGGGGCATCGCCTTTGATGCCTTGATCTGGCACACCACGCCGGATCGCATGATGCTGGTTGGCGCGGCCATCATCGTCGGCAGCGGCATCTACCTGATCCGCCGCGAACGCACACCGCGCTGAATGCGTGTTGGCGAAAAGCTGCGCAGTGTTGCCGCGCGCACGGGAATCAGTTTTTGCCCAAGGCAAGCAGTTCCTGCTCGATGCGCTCGATATGGCTGTCGCGTTCGCCGAGGGCGCGCAGGGCATCGGCGAGGTGGGCGAAATAGTCACGATTCAAGCCGCTCGGGCCTTTGGCCTGGGCAATCTGGCGCGCGATCTCGGCCTCGCTGGCGGCGCCAAGGAAGGCCTCGTTGTCGGTGCCGGCGATATAGACCAGGCCTTGCGTGCTGCCACCCTGGCTGAACTCGATGGTGACCAATTCCCGCAGGTAGCCGTTCTTTTCGCGATGATCGAGATGGTCGAATACTTGCGGCGTGATCAGGTAGGCCATGCCCGCGCATTGCGCTGCCGGATCGGCGATCAGGGTGACCACGCGCCCCGGTGCTTCCGGCGTGCCGCGATGATCGTGCGAGCCTTGCCAGAATCGCCGTGTCCAGCCATGGATGCGTGCCGGGCGGCGTTCGATGTAGTCGAAATCGGCTTTCCAGATCAGCGAGCCATAGCCAAACAGCCAGACTTCGCGATGGCCAGCAAAACGATGCAACGACTGGTTGATGGATATCGTATTGGTCGACATCGGCGGGACTGGAGGAATGCTTCCGGCATGGTACCTGCGCATCCACGGCGATGTCAGCCGCGCCTGCCAAGCGCCGGGTCGCCACTTCGACGTCTGCATCCGTCGGCACTCGCACGCTTCACTTGATCGACGTACGCGCTCCACGTACATCCCGGGTTCCTGGCCAAGGCCGCGTGAACCCGCAGGCATTCCACTAGTCGAACCAGAATTCGGCAGTGCGAAAAGACGGGCCCACTCTCCCGCTGCGATTCGACGTTCCCGATTACGCCGTGCATGGGAATCGTGCATGATCGCGTCCGGTTGGCGATTCAAGAACGGTCTCGGGGGAAGACAACGCGATGCAGTACGCGGACGATCGGCGGGTGCTGGTGACGGGCGGTGCAGGTTTCCTTGGCTCGCATCTGTGCGACCGCCTGGTCGCCCGTGGCGAGGATGTGTTGTGTGTTGACAATTTCTATACCGGCAGCAAGAGCAATGTCGCGCAACTGCTCGGCAACGCGCGCTTCGAATTGCTCCGCCACGACGTGACCTTTCCGCTCTACGTCGAAGTTGATCGAATCTTCAATTTCGCGTGTCCCGCCTCGCCGATCCACTATCAGCGCAATCCGGTGCAGACGACCAAGACCAGCGTGCATGGCGCGATCAACATGCTGGGCCTGGCCAAGCGCTTGCGTGCCCGCATCCTGCAGGCTTCGACCAGCGAAGTTTACGGCGATCCGGAAATCCATCCGCAAGTGGAAGACTATTGGGGCCGGGTCAATCCAATTGGTTCGCGCAGTTGTTATGACGAAGGCAAGCGCTGCGCGGAAACACTTTTTTTCGACTACTTCCGCCAGCATGCCATCGAGATCAAGGTGGTGCGGATCTTCAATACCTACGGCCCACGCATGCATCCGAACGATGGCCGCGTGGTCAGCAATTTCATTGTGCAGGCGCTCAAGGGCGAGGACATCACGATCTATGGCGACGGCAGCCAGACGCGCAGCTTCTGTTATGTCGATGACCTGATCGACGCGATCGTGCTGGCGATGGACAGTCCGGCCGATTTCACCGGGCCGGTGAACCTCGGCAATCCCTGCGAGTGCACGATGCTGGAACTGGCGAACAAAATTTTGCAGCTCACCGGCAGCCGCTCGCGATTGGTTCAGCAGCCGCTGCCGCAGGATGACCCGAGCCAACGCCAGCCGGATATCGGCCTGGCGCAGTCGGCTCTCGGCTGGCAACCGCGGGTCTCGCTCGACGACGGTCTCGGCGAAACCATCGCGTATTTCAAGCGCTTGCTGCGCTCATGAAGCTCTCCGTCATCATTCCCTGCTACAACGAGGAGCGCACGATCCGCGCGATCGTCGACGCGGTGCATGCCTCGGCGTACGCGCCCAAGGAAATCATCATTGTCGATGATTGCTCCAGCGACAACACCCGTTCGATTCTCGAGAGCGAGATCGCATCTCGGGTGGATCTCGTCATCTATCACCCGGTCAATCAAGGCAAGGGTGCCGCACTGCGCAGCGGGATCCAGGCGGCAACCGGCGACATCGTGGTGATCCAGGATGCGGATCTGGAGTACGACCCCAACGACTATTCGCGATTGCTCGATCCTATCCTGCAGGGCAAGGCTGACGTCGTGTACGGTTCGCGCTTCATGGGTGGGCAAGCGCATCGCGTACTTCAATTCTGGCACCGCCTCGGCAATGCGTTGCTGACATTCGTATCGAACATGTTCACCAACCTCGACCTGACCGACATGGAGACCTGTTACAAGGTTTTCAGGCGCGAGATCATCCAGGGCATTGTCATCGAGGAGAACCGCTTCGGCTTCGAGCCCGAGATCACCGCCAAGATCGCCAGAACCGGCTGCCGTGTCTACGAGGTCGGCATTTCGTATCAAGGGCGAACCTACGAGGACGGCAAGAAGATCGGCTGGAGAGACGGGTTTCGTGCGCTCTACTGCATCGTCAAGTACAACGTCTTTCGATGAAGCCGCGGCGCTTGATGTCGATGCGCGAATGCTGCGCATGAGCACGGCCTCGCGTGACCAAGGATGGGCCGGTGGCAGGCACTGGCCAGTGCTGCTGGCACTTGCCTTCGGCTTGCTCGGCATTGCACTTCCGCAATCGGATTTCTTCCGCGCGATTCCCGGCGATCTCGGTGACGCACGTTTCAACAGCCTGATCCTGGAGCACGTGTTCCGCTGGCTGGCTGGGATCGATGCCAGCCTGTGGGGCCCGGGCTTCTTCTTTCCGTTTCCCGGCGCGCTGGCCTTCAGCGACAACCATTTTGGTACGGTGGGTGTCTACGCGCTGTTGCGTCTGGTCGGGCTGAGTCCGGAACGCGCGTACATCGGCTGGTTCACGCTCGCTTACGTGGCCAACTTCCTGTGTGCCTACCACGTTCTTCGGCGATTCGGCCTCGGCGTCGGCGGCGGCGCGGTCGGCGCGTTTGTGTTTGCGTTTGCCATGCCGGTGCTGGTGCAGGCTGGACACGCACAGCTCGGCTATCGCTTCGCGGTGCCGCTGGCAGTACTGGCCTTGCAGCGCCTGCTCCACGAGGGCCGTCCGGCGCAGCTCGCCTGGCTCGGCTTCTGGGTCACTTGGCAGTTCTATTGCTCGATCTACATCGGCTATTTCCTGTTGCTGTTGCTTGGCGGCTACCTGCTGGCGGCATACCTGGTTCCCCCGACAACGCGGGCCATGCGCCCGCATCGCGTCTTGCCCATTTTCTTCGGTTGCCCTGGGCGCGGCGAGTTGTGGCGCTGCATTGGCGCGCTCGTCGCCTGTGCCGCCGCCCTGGTCGCGTTGTTCGCGCCGTACGCGTATTACGCCGATCTGTACGGATTGGCGCGCAATCCCGCGGAAATACAACGAATGCTGCCGCGCGTTGGCAGCTACCTGCTGGCGGACAGTTCGTGGATATGGGGAAGTCTCAGCCAGCACGTGACGGGTATTCCCATGCGACAGGAGCATCAGATGTTCGTCGGCGCGGCAGCATGCCTGCTGGCCATCATCGGCATCGCACGCAGCGCGTCGCACTGGCTGCGGGTGTCGGCGGTCGTACTGGTGCTGTTGGTCATGCTGACCCTGAACGTGCGCGGGTTCTCGCTTTACACATTTGTCGAGCAATTGCCGATGGCGAATGCGGTTCGAGCGGTGAGTCGGATCGGCCTGGTCATGCTGTTTCCGCTCGGTCTGCTCGCCGGTGCCGGCATTGATCGGCTCAGCGTCGGCGCACGCAGCCTTGGCGGGCCGCTCCTGGCAGCCATGTTGGTGCTCTTGCTGCTGCTTGAATGCACCGCGTTCCGAACCGCGAGTGTGCCGCTGACGGTCTGGCACGATCGGCTTGCAATGCGGCTCGCCGAAGTGCCGGAAACCTTGGCGCCGGACGCGATCGTGTACGTGCCGCGCCAGCCGCATGTGCCGCCATACATGACCGAACTCGACGGCATGAGTGTGGCGCAGCGCCTTGGCCGCAACACGATCAACGGCTATTCCGGCAACAGTCCCCCGGGTTTCGGCCAGACCACCGATCCATGCGACGACCTGATCGATCGGTTGACCGGCTACGCAGGTTTCATGAAGCTGGACATCGTGCAGGCTGGTGCGCTGGCACGCCGAGTGGTCGTCGTTGGCGCGACGCTGGACTGCGAATTGCCGCAGTCATTGCCGCAGCGCACGCACTTCAGGGGTGCCTTGCCAAATGCGGCATTCGCAAGGGTGCAGGTCGAAATCGCCGGTTTGCTGATCGAGAATGCGCAACAGCTCAAGGTCGAACTGGTTGTCAGCAATGGCCTCGACACCGTGTTGGCTTCCGTCTCCGAAAGCAATCAGCCGATTCGTTTTTCGTGGCGTTTCGTCGCCGTGGACACCGGCTCGCCCTTGTCGACGGACTGGGCGACGCGTAGCGAGCTGAGAAAGGATGTTCCGGCACATGCTCGCGAACACCTGCGCTTGCTGGTCGACCCGCCGAGTACTGCCGGTCGTTACCGGCTGGATGTGACGATGGTCCAGGAAGATGTTGCGTGGTTCCATGATTGGGGCATGCCGGTTGCGCGCAGCGCGCAGCTTGTCGAGGTGGGTGACGATGGCCGCATCCAGCTGATTCGGGGAGTTGACCAAGGCGCGAACCGCCGCTGACTGCATGGATCGTGGGCGTCTGATTGCCGATTGCCGATTGCGGATCCCGGGATCCAGAATTGGTGCGTGCTGATGCCGACAAGGTATGCTCGCTGCAACACAGGGAAAAGCCAACGAGGTCCACCCCCATGCAGCGCTTGAGCCTGCTGTCCGCATGGCGACCGATTGCGCCTTGCATGGCCTGGTGGCGGCTGATCGTCGATCGATTACGCCATTCACGCGGCATAACCCCGCAACCGCATACTCTGCGTTGCATGTGCGACTGCCCATCACGAGGATTGATCCATGCGTATTCCCTGTCTTCTTGCAATGGCCATGGGCCTGGGTTCGGTGGGCGCAATGGCTGAGAATCCGGATTATTCGCTGACCATCTACAGCTCGGCGCAACCGGGCCAGATCAGCACCGAGCGGTTGGCAAATTACGGGGCGACACTGCCGGGTTATGCCCTCGTCCGCGATGGACGCAAGATGGCCCTGACTGCCGGCAATGGCGTGCTGCGTTTTACCGATGTGGCCAAGCGCATTGATCCGACCACGGTCGCCTTCGAGTCGCTTACCGATCCAGCCGGGACCCGCGTCGTCGAGCAGAATTACCAGTACGACCTGGTCAGCAGCGAAAAGCTGCTGGAGCGCTATATCGGCGAAGAGATTGCCGTCGAGCAGCAGAAAGGCAATGCAGTCGAACGCATCGGCGGCACCCTGCTTTCGGCGCAGGGCGGCTCCTTGATCCTGCAGCGCGACAACGGCGAAGTGCTGAGCTTGTCGAACTACGGCAATGTGTCGTTTCCAAGCCTGCCGGGCGGTCTCATCACCAAGCCGACCCTGGTCTGGCTGGTCAATGCCAAACAGGCGGGCACGCACGACACGCGGGTCTCCTATCAAACCCAGGGCATGACCTGGTGGACCGATTACAACATCAGCCTGCGTGAGTCGGGCGACAAGTGCGCGATGGATCTCTCCGCATGGGTGACCATCGTCAACCAGAGCGGCGGCAGCTATCCGGCCGCGCAACTGAAGCTGGTCGCCGGCGAGGTCAACCGCGCGCCAGCGGCCGCGCAAGGCAATGTCCTGATGATGAAGGCAGCGCGTGCCGCGGTGGCCGAGGAAGTGGATCAGGGCTTTTCCGAGTCCTCCCTGTTCGAATACCACCTCTACACTTTGGGGCGCCGCAGCGACTTGCCCGACAATTCAACCAAGCAGCTTGAGCTGTTCCCGATGGCGGTCAATGTCGCCTGCAAGAAGCAGCTGGTCTTCACCGCCGCGCCGCAGCCCTGGAGTCATTGGTCGCAGCCGATTGCCGACCAGGGTTACGGGGCGACCGCAAGGGGCACGGTCGGTGCCTATCTCGAATTCGACAACAAGGAGGCCAACCAGCTTGGCGTCGCGCTGCCGGCCGGGCGCATGCGCGTGAACCAGGCCTCCGCGGATGGCACGCTGGAGTTCATCGGCGAGGATCTCATCCAGCACACGCCGCGCAACGAGGCGGTGCGCATCAAGCTCGGCAATTCCTTCGACATCGTCGGCGAGCGGCGGCAGACCGGTTTCAGCATGGACAGCGCCGGCAAGATCATCGACGAGAGTTTCGAGATCAGCGTGCGCAACCGCAAGAAATCCGCTGCGAACGTGGTCGTGCGTGAATACCTGTATCGCTGGAGCACCTGGAAAATCACCGCCAAGAACCATGATTTCGACAAGCGCGACGCGCAGACCATCGATTTCCCGCTTGCCATCCCGGCTGATGGCGAAGCCAAGCTGACCTACACCGTGCGCTATTCCTGGTAACCGGCGTGGCGCCCCGTGCCGGCGACTGCTGCGGATCGCGTAGACTGCCCGCCGGACTCGGCTGAGTGATGGCATGGATCTGTTCCTGTATGCCCTGGACCTGATCGGAACATTCGCCTTTGCGATCAGCGGGGCCACCGTTGGCGTGCGCTATCGCCTCGACATCTTCGGTGTCCTCGTGCTGTCGTTTGCCGCTGCGGTTTCGGGCGGCATCTTCCGCGATCTGCTGATTGGTGCGACGCCGCCGGCAGCCCTGGTGGGCTGGCACTACCTCGGCATCAGTTGCCTGGCCGGCATCATCACGTTCTTCCGCTACGAAAGCATCGAGAAGCTGCGCAATCCCGTGCAGATCTTCGATGCCCTCGGCCTCGCCCTGTTTGCGGTGACCGGCGCGAGCAAGGCACTCGCCTTCGGCCTCGGCCCGGTATCGGCGACCTTGCTCGGCATGCTCAGCGGCATTGGCGGCGGCATGATGCGTGACATCCTCGTTGCCCGCACGCCGGTGGTCTTGCGTTCGGATCTCTACGCCCTGGCGGCCTTGGCGGGTGCCTCGGTGATCGTCATCGGCAATCGCTTCGACCTGCAGGAACTACCTGTACTGCTGGTTGCGGCGGGCCTGTGTTTCGGCCTGCGCTTCGCCGCAATCCGCTACGACTGGCACCTGCCGATCGCCTCACCGGGCTCGGATCGCGAGGCCGATCAATAAAGCACGCGCGTGCGCAGCGTGCCGGGAATGGCCGCCAGTGCATCCTTGAGCTCGGCAGCCTGCGCCTCGGTCGTCGACACGTCGGCGACGACATAGCCGATATTCGCGTTGGTCTGCAGGTACTGGCCGTCGATGTTGATGTTCTGCTGCGAGAAGATCTCGTTGATGCGCGAGAGCATGCCCGGCATGTTGCGATGGATGTGCAGCAGGCGATGGCTGTGCGGGTGTTCGGGCAGGGCCACTTCCGGGAAATTGACTGCCGAAAGCGTCGAGCCGTTGTCGCTGTAGCGCACCAGCTTGGCGGCAACCTCGATGCCGATATTGTCCTGCGCTTCCAGTGTGCTGCCGCCGATGTGCGGCGTCAGGATCACGTTGTCCAAGCCGATCAGGGGCGAGACAAACGCCTCGTCGTTGGCTTTCGGTTCGAGCGGGAACACATCGACCGCCGCTCCGGACAGATGGCCTGAGCGCAGGCTTTGCGCCAGTGCATCGATGTCGACCACGGTTCCGCGCGAGGCATTGATCAGGGCGCTGCCCTTGTGCATCCGCGCGAGTTGCCCGGCGCCGATCATCTTCGCCGTCTGCGGGGTTTCAGGTACATGCAGGGTGACGATGTCCGAGCGCTGCAGCAGGTCATCGAGGTTTGCCGCGGCACGTGCGTTGCCAAGGGTCAGCTTCGCCTCGATGTCGTGGAAGATCACGCGCATGCCAAGACCTTCGGCAAGCAGGCCGACCTGGGTGCCGATGTGGCCATAGCCGACGATGCCAAGCACCTTGTCGCGCACTTCGAAACTGCCGCTGGCCGATTTCGACCAGCCACCGCGATGGCATTCGGCATTCTTCTGCGGAATCCGCCGCATCAGCAGGATCGCCTCGGCCAGCACCAGCTCGGCGACGCTGCGCGTGTTCGAGTAGGGTGCGTTGAAGACCGGAATGCCGAGACCCTGCGCGGCTTCGAGGTTGACCTGGTTGGTACCGATGCAGAAGCAGCCGATGGCGATCAGTCGTTTGGCGTGGGCGAGCACTTCAGCGGTCAGTTGCGTGCGCGAGCGGATGCCGATCAGGTGCGCCTCGGCTATGCGCCGCGTGAGTTCATCCTCGGGCAGCGACTTGTCGTGCAATTCGATTTGCGAATAGCCGGCGGCCTTGAACGTGTCGATCGCGCTCGCGCTGACGCCTTCGAGCAGCAGCACGCGGATTTCCTGCTTCGGGTACGAGGTCTTCTTCATGATCCTGGATGATCGCCTGGATGGTTGCAGCGGAAACTGAAAGGCCTGGGTCGATGGCGATGACTATGCCAGATTCCAGGCCTTTTGCGGCAGTGCAACAGTGGACGTTCCGGGCAATCGCTGGCAGTCTGCACTGCCGGGAAATGACCTTTTCCGGGTGCGGCAGCAACCTCGCTGAAGTGGATTCCATTGCATGTCCGAGCCCCGATTATTGCGTTTGCACGAGCGCTTGCCCGAGCTGCTGCTGAAGTCGGACGCGGCCGATCTCGAATACTACGGTCGCGACTGGACGCGACGCTGGACGCCCGCGCCCCTGGCCATTGCCCTGCCAACAACGGCCGCGGAGGTCCAGGCCATCGTGCGATGGGCGGTCGCGGAGGACGTCGGCATCGTTCCTTCGGGCGGCCGCACCGGCTTGTCGGGCGGCGCGGTCGCGGCCAATGGCGAACTCGTGGTCAGTTTCGAGCGCATGAACCGCGTACTCGATTTCAATGCCGTGGATCGCATCATCACGGTGCAACCGGGCTTGCTGCTGGAGAACCTGCAAGGCGCGGCAATCGCCCACGGACTGTTTTATCCGGTTGACTTTGCCGCCCGCGGCTCATGTTCGATCGGCGGCAATATCGCCACCAATGCCGGCGGCATCCGCGTCATCCGCTACGGCAACACGCGCGAGTGGATTGCCGGCCTGAAGATCGTCACCGGCAGCGGCGACTTGCTCGATCTCAATCGTGGCCTGATCAAGAATTCCAGCGGCTACGACCTGCGGCACCTGCTCATCGGCGCCGAAGGCACGCTCGGCCTGGTCGTCGAGGCAAGCCTGCGCCTGACCGATGCGCCGGCGGCCTCGAATGTCATGGTGCTGGCCTTGCCGGCCATGGACGCCCTCATGCAGGTTTTTGCCGAATGCCGGCGCGGGCTGAAGCTCAGCGCCTTCGAGTTCTTCACCGATCGTGCGCTTGCCCATGTCCTCGCCCACGGCGCGCAGGATCCGTTCGAGCAGGTATCGCCGTTCTACGTGATCACCGAATTCGATGCCGCCGACGAGACCCAGCAGGCGGCGGCCCTTGCCGTGTTCGAGACCTGTGCCGAAAAGGGCTGGGTCAATGATGGCGTGATCAGCCAGAGCGCGGCGCAGGCGGCCTCGCTGTGGCGGCTGCGCGAGGGCATCACCGAAAGCCTTGCGCCAGCGAAGCCCTACAAGAACGACATTTCAGTTCGCATCAGTGCGATTCCCGCCTTCATGCAGGCGATGCAGGCGATTTTCGAGCGCGAGTATCCGCATTACGAGGTGGTCTGGTTCGGCCATATCGGCGACGGCAACCTGCACATCAATGTGCTCAAGGATGCGTCTACCACGGATGCGGCGTTCATCGTCGAATGTGAACGCGTCACCGCCTTGCTGGCGCGCACGCTAGAGGAATTCGGCGGCAGCATTTCCGCTGAACATGGCATCGGCCTGGTCAAGCTGAAGTATCTGGCCGGCACGCGCAGCGCCGCCGAGATCGCCGTCATGCGCGGCATCAAGGCCGTGCTCGATCCCCACGGCATCCTCAATCCGGGCAAGGTGTTTGCCGTCGGGTGAGTTGGCAGCAGGGGATGGGCATACACCCTTGTGTCGCCGCCGGGCGTCGCCATTTCAGTGGCATCCCGAGCAAGGCCGAGGCCGCCATGAGTGATTCCGCAATGATGATTCCCTGCCAGCAGTGCGCGGCAATGAACCGCGTGCCGTCGGCGCGGCTGGTCGACAATCCGGTCTGCGGGCGTTGCCGGCACGCCTTGTTCGTCGGCAAGCCGGCAATCCTCGAAGAAGGCGATTTCGACCGCAAGGCGCTGACTGGCGATCTTCCGGTGCTGGTCGATTTCTGGGCGCCCTGGTGCGGACCCTGCGTCAACATGGCACCGCACTTCATCGAGGCGACTCGGCAACTGGAGCCGCAGGTTCGCCTGGCCAAGGTCGATACCGAAGCGCAGCAAGGCCTCGGTGGCCGCTTCCAGATCCGCAGCATCCCGACCCTGATCCTGTTTGCAGGTGGTCGCGAAATCGCGCGGCAATCCGGCGGCATGTCATCCAGCCAGATCGTGCAATGGACCCGCCAGCAACTCGGCCGGCATTGACACCCGGCATCGATGCCGAGCCGCGCAAGCCGGAGCAGCCCGATCCGCTGGACTGCTGCGGTTCGGGTTGCGTGCGCTGCATTTTCGATGTGCATGACGAGGCAATGCAGCGCTACCTCGACGAACACGCCGCGTGGGCGGCGCGCCAGGTTGGTGGGCCGGTCGACTCAGGCCAGGCGTAGCGGAATCCTGCCGGCAGCAAGCGCCCGGGCAAAAATGTCGCGCTCAAGCCGGCAGTAACCGCCACCCATGGCAAAGCGGCGACAGACTTGCGGTCTCGTGCCATGGATGCTGCAGCGGTGCGTGCCGCGATCCAGCGCGACGCACCAGCCGTCGACGCCACGCGCCATCGTCTCCATGCCGTTCTCGCCATGCGCGATCATGTGCTCGGGAATACGATCCGCCGCGTCGAGTACGACCGTCAGGCGACAGCAGACGGCTTCGCAATTCACGCAGGAGACGCGCGGATCGATCTTGCTGTCATCGGGATGGATGTCGAGAGCCATGCGGGATCCTCAGCGTCGGTGGCTGGGCAGGCGGCCGCGACAGGGCAGCATGTCGGTTTCGTTGAAATGGCTGCCCACCACCTTCGGGTGACAAGGCAGGGATCGGGGCGACTGCGAGAAAGGAGCCCAAGGAAAGGCAAGGCAGCGACCGATCGGGACGCGCGAAAAAGGCGGGGAACGCCGCCATGCTACGCGATCGCCATTGCGAATACCGGAATGCCTGCCGTCGCCGATTTCCAGTCCAGATCCAGCCAGCGTTGGCCGCAATCAACCCGGCACTGCTGTCAACGACGCCTATCGCTGCTTTGGCCGAGTCCGTTATCCTGCGCCGCCTGCCGCTGCGGATCCCGCGCAACGGCCCACCGCAAAGCCAGAAAGCCAAGCTGATGAAGATTCCCCCCGGCCTGCAACCGCTGATCGACGACGGCATCATCGATCGGGTCGTGCGGCCCCTGAAGAGTGGCAAGGAAGCGGCGGTCTATGTGGTCGGCGTCGGCGACGACATCCGCTGCACCAAGGTCTACAAGGACATGGCCCAGCGCAGTTTCCAGCAGCGCGTGCAATATCAGGAAGGGCGCAAGGTACGCGGCAGCCGCGAGGCGCGCGCGATCGGCAAGGCGAGCAAGTACGGGCGCAAGCAGCAGGAGCTGGCCTGGAAGAACACCGAGGTCGATGCGCTCTACCAGTTGCTGGAAGCCGGCGTGCGCGTGCCGAAACCCTACGGCTATTTCCACGGCGTGCTGGTCATGGAGCTGGTCACCGATGCCGAAGGCCATTCGGCACCCCGCCTGGGAGAGGTGGAACTTTCCGCAGAAACCGCGCGCGCCTATCATGCAATCCTGATGGAGCAGGTCGTGCGCATGCTCCTCGTTGGCCTGATCCATGGCGACCTCTCGCCGTACAACGTTCTCGTCGGCGAGGACGGCCCGGTCATCATCGATCTGCCGCAGGTGGTCAGCGCCAGCGGCAACAATGCCGCACGCACGATGCTGCAACGTGACGTCAACAACCTCACCGCCTTTCTCGGCCGCTTTGCCCCCGAGCTGTTCGATACCTGGTATGCCGAGGAGATCTGGGCCTTGTTCGAGGCGGGTGAGCTGCGCGTCGACAGCGTGCTGACCGGCGAATACGAACACGATGAAAGCGAGATCGACCTTGACGGCGTGCGCGCGGCCATCAACGACGCCCGCGAGGAAGCCCTGATCCGCCAGCAAGGCCGCGAGGCGGCGGAAGAAGCGGATTATTGAAATCCGCATCCAGGTCGATACAGGCGGCCGGCGGCGCAATCCCGCTGCCAGCAATGGCTGCTGCGTGTTGTGCCGTGCTTGCCTTGCTACGCGTCAATGCGCCTTGTCGAGCAGATCGGTGTGCTTGAGCTTGAGTTCGAAGATTTTCGGCCAGAGCTTGCCGGTGACGAACAGGCGATCGTGGCTGGCGTCATAGGCGATGCCATTGAGCACGTCGACACCAACCGCGCGATCCTCGGCGCTGAGCAGGCCGGGCAGGTCGATCTGTGCGGTGACGCGGCCGCTGCCCGGATCGATGACGACGATGCTGTTGCTTTGCCAGACATTGGCGAAGATGCGCCCGCGCACGAATTCGAGTTCGTTGAGATTGGCCAGCGGCCTGCCCTGGTAGGTGACTTCGAGTGCGCCGGTCTGCTTGAACGATTGCGGATCGAGGAAGCGCAAGGTCGAGGTGCCGTCGCTCATGATCAGGCGTTTGTCGTCGTGGGTGATGCCCCAGCCTTCGCCGCTGTAGTTGAATTGTCCCTTGGATTCGAAGGTTTTGAGGTCATAGCTGAAACCGATCTGCGACTGCCAGGTGATCTGGATCAGGCGATCCTTCCAGTCGGTGAGGCCCTCGGCGAAATACTCGCTGGCAACCGACTCGCGCTGCACGACTTCGCCGGTTTCCAGTTTCACCTTGCGCAGGCTGGAGCGGCCATTGAGGCCAGTGCTTTCGTAGAGGAAGCCGTCGCGATAGATCAAGCCTTGGGTAAAGGCCGCGCGGTCATGCGGCCAGGACTTGACGATCTCGTACTCGAGCACCGTCGGCGGGCGCGCGTCTTCGCTCATCAACGGCACGTCAGCAGCGCTGGCGGGCACTGAGAATGCAGCCAGGACCAGCAGCGACGCGCTTTTCAAGGTCAGGGCGCGCAGCCAGCATGGGGAAATTCGCTGCGTGCGGCGGATATCTGAAGGAAGCATGGATCATTCCCGGGCCCTGGAACGGATGCCGTTCCGCGGCGTTGGTGACGAGGACAGGTGCGGACTCATCCCGCCGAAGTGCAGGAATGCCGCGAGTGCTGCGCGGTTGCAGATGCATTGGGCGACGATCCACCTGCGGCTGCCGATGCGGAATCGGCAGCCGTCGGCTTCCTGTCGATCACTTGGACTTCTTCTTCTCGGCCTTGGCCGCGCGCTTTTCCTTCAGGGTTTTCTCGGGTTTCTTCTTTTCGCTCTTCTTCTGATCCATACCTTTGGACATGAGGTTACTCTCGAGTTGGATGGTCGGTTCGGGTTTGCGCGCCGAAAGTTGCGGTACGCCCTGCCTTTCTAGCGCGGAATGCAGTGATTGACCAGAGGCGACACGGCGCGCGCTTCGCGTCGCGGGCGGGTTCCCGTAAAATCGACGGATGATCCTCAATATCGCCGCCTACCAGTTTGTCGAAGTCGATGCCCCGCAATCCCTTGCCGCGCGATTGCACGAGCTTGCCGAAAGTCTCGAATTGCGCGGCACGATCCTGATCGCTGCCGAGGGCTTGAACCTGTTCCTTGCCGGCGCCGATGCCGGCATTGAAGCCTTTGTCGAGGACCTGCGTGCCGATCCGCGTTTCGCCGGCATCATCATCAAGCGCAGTCGCAGCACGACCCAGCCGTTCGCGCGGCTCAAGGTGAAGGTGAAACCCGAGATCATCAGCTTCCGGCAAGCAGAAGCAACACCGCTGGTCGGTCGTGCGCCTGCGCTCGCGCCTGCCGATCTTGCCCGCTGGATCGCCCAGGGCAGCGATGACCAGGGCAATCGCCTGCTTTTGCTGGATACACGCAACCAGCAGGAAGTCGCTTACGGCACCTTTGACGGGGCAATGACCCTGGCCATCGACAAGTTCACCGAGCTGCCGGCGGCCGTTGCCGGGCAGCGCCAGGCGTTTGCGGGTGCAGCCGTGGTCAGCTTCTGCACCGGCGGCATCCGTTGCGAGAAGGCGGCGATCTGGATGCAAGCCGCAGGCATCGACAACGTCTACCAGCTCGATGGCGGCATCCTCGGTTATTTCGAAGAGGTTGGCGGCTACGGTTACGACGGTCGCTGCTTCGTCTTCGACGAGCGCGTGGCGCTGGATTGCCAGTTGCAGCCGCTGGTCGCCGCGGCCGTCACGGAATCGATCGGGTAATCACCGCGGCTGCGTTCAAGCCGCGCTGCGTTTCGACAGCGCGACGATGATCTCGCGGGCCACGCGCATGCGCTCGCTGGTGCCTTCGAGCTGGAGCTTGATCTTCAGTTTGTCCTGGCCATCCAGCGCGTAGACCTTGGGCAGGGTCTGGATCATGCGGATCACGGTCAGCGGATCGATGTTCGGTTTCGCATTGAAGAGCACGCGCCCGCCGTTGGCGCCGAGTTCGAGCTTGCGTATGCCAAGGGGCGTCGCCAGCAACTTGAGCTCGGTGAGCGCAAACAGGTTCTTCACCTGATCGGGCAGCAGGCCGAAGCGATCGACCATCTCCACCTGCAGATCGCGCAGGGCATCCTCGTCCGCTGCGCTGGAGATGCGCTTGTACAGGGTCAGGCGCGCATTGACGTCGGCCAGGTAGTCATCCGGAATCAGCGCGGCGACATGCAAGGCAATTTCGGCCTCATGTTCGCTGGTCAGGTCGAAATCGGGAACCTTGCCGGATTTCAGCGCACGCACTGCACGATCGAGCATGTCGCGATACATCGAGAAGCCGACTTCCTCGATCTGCCCGGATTGCTCCTCGCCAAGCAATTCGCCGGCCCCGCGGATTTCCAGATCGTGCGTGGCCAGCGTGAAGCCCGCGCCAAGGTCTTCCAGCGAGGCCAACGCTTCGAGTCGCTTTTCGGCATCGGCAGTGATCGAACGGGCGTCCGGCACGATGAGGAAGGCATAGGCGCGGTGATGCGAGCGGCCGACGCGACCGCGCAACTGGTGCAACTGGGCGAGGCCGAACTTGTCGGCGCGATTGATGACGATGGTGTTCGCGCTCGGCACGTCGATGCCCGATTCGATGATCGTGGTGCAGACCATCACGTTGAAGCGCTGGCGGTAGAAATCGAGCATGACCTGTTCCAGCTCGCGCTCGGGCATCTGCCCGTGGGCGATGCGCACACGCGCATCAGGCACCAGGGCTTCGAGCTCGCGTGCGGTCTTCTCGATCGTCTCGACCTCGTTGTGCAGGAAATAGACCTGGCCGCCACGTTGCAGTTCGCGCTGGAACGCCTCGCGTATCAAGGCCGGATCCCAATGGCCGATGAAGGTCTTCACGGCGAGGCGATGCGCCGGTGGCGTGGCGATGATGGACAGGTCACGCAGTCCGGCCATGGCCATGTTCAAGGTGCGTGGAATCGGCGTCGCCGTCAGCGTGAGCAGATCGACTTCTGCGCGCAGCTTTTTCAGTTGTTCCTTCTGGCGCACGCCAAAACGCTGTTCCTCGTCGACGATGAGCAGGCCGAGGTCCTTGAACTTCACGTCCGCCTGCAGCAGCTTGTGCGTGCCGATGATGATGTCGATCTGGCCTTCGGCAAGCTTGGCCAGGATCTCGCTGGTTTCCTTCTTCGACTTGAAGCGCGACAGCACTTCCACGCGGATCGGCCAATCGGCCAGGCGGTCGCGGAAATTCTGGTAGTGCTGCTGGGCGAGCAGGGTGGTCGGCGCCAGCATGCCGACCTGCTTGCCGGATACCGCGGTGACAAAGGCCGCGCGCAGGGCAACCTCGGTCTTGCCGAAGCCGACGTCGCCACAGACCACGCGATCCATTGGCCGCGTGCGGGCGAGGTCGCCGATCACGGCTTCGATCGCCTGCAACTGGTCCGGGGTCTCCTCGAACGGGAATGCCGAGGCGAACTGCTCGTACATCAGCCGATCGATGGCCAGCGCGGTGCCAGCACGCGCCTCGCGCTGCGCATAGATCGCCAGCAGCTCGGCGGCGACATCGCGCACCTTCTCGGCGGCGCGGCGCTTGGCCCGATCCCAGGCTTCGCCGCCGAGCGAATGCAAGGGCGCAAGTTCCGGCGCCGTGCCCGAGTAGCGACTTACCAGGTGCAGTTGTGCAACCGGCACGTACAACTTGTCGCCCTTGGCGTATTCGATGGCCAGGAACTCGCCATCGGCACCGCCCACGTCGAGCTTGAGCAAGCCCTGGTAACGGCCGACGCCATGATCGACATGCACGATCGGCGCGCCGATGGCCAATTCGGTCAAGTCGCGGATCACCGCTTCCGGATCACGGGCGACGCGCTTGCGGCGGCGACTCTGCTGGGCACGTTCGCCGAGCAGTTCGCGCTCGGTGAGCACGCTGATGGCGGGTTTGACGACGGCAAAACCCTGTTCCAGCGCGGCGACGGTGATGGCGAATCGGACCGGCGGATCCGCATCGACGAACTCGCGCCACGAGGCGACCGTGGCCAGCGCCATGCCGGCTGCGCCGATCTGCTCGATGAGGGCTTCGCGCCGGCCGGCCGATTCGGTGGCAATCAGGACGCGACCCGGGTAGCTGGCGACAAAGCGCTGCAATTCGGCGACTGGTGTTTCGTCCTTGCGATTGATCGGCACGGAGGGAACCGGCTGCGTGCCGAGGTCGACGGCGCGTTCATCCGAGCCCGCAGCGACCAGGTCGATGCGCAACTGCTGGTTCAGCCGCTCGCGCAATTGCTCCGTGGAAAGATACAGCTCGGATACCGGCAGGATCGGCCGCTCGACGTCATGGGCGCGTTGCTCGTGGCGTTCATGGGTCTGCCGCGAAAATTGTTCGGCGGCGTCGAGGGCGCCGTCACAGACGACAAACAAGGCACCGTCGGCGAGATAGTCGAACAGGGTTTCGGTCGCGCCGTACAGGCTTTGCGCGAAGAACATCGGCAGGTAGTACTCGATGCCGGCCGGCGCCGTGCCTTCCTTGATGTCCTGGTACAGCGGGCAACGCCGCGGGTCGATGGGGAATCGTTCGCGCAGGGCGTTGCGAAAATCCTTCGCGGTCTCCTCGGTCAAGGGGAATTCGCGCGCCGGCAACAGGCGCACATGATCGACCTTGCTGGCCGAGCGCTGCGTTTCCGGATCGAAGGTGCGGATTGAATCGACTTCCTCGTCGAACAATTCGATGCGATACGGAACGCCGCTGCCGGTCGGGTAGATATCGACGATGGCACCACGCACGGCAAAATCGCCGGGCTCCTGCACCTGGGGCACGTTGCGGTAACCCGCTGCGGACAAGCGCCGCTGTTCGGCGGCGAGGTCGAAATGCTGGCCGCCTGCAAGGACCAGGCCCGAGCCGGTGATGAAGCTGCGCGGCGCCAGGCGCTGCATCAGCGTCGCGATCGGCACGACCAGCACGCCGCGGCCAAGTCCCGGCAATCGGTGCAGGGTCGAGACGCGTTGCGAAACAATGTCCGGGTGCGGCGCAAACAGGTCGTAGGGCAGGGTTTCCCAATCCGGAAACTGCAGCACTTCGAGGCCGTCGCCGGCAAATATCGCAATCTCCGATTCCAGCGCATGCGCGGCGTGCGTATCGCGGGTGACCACGACGACGAGGCCGGGATGGCGACTCCCGGCTTCAGCCAGGGCGAGCGCCAGCGCCGAGCCGTGCGGCGTGTTCCATTGCCGGCGCTGTTTGGGGCTGCTCGGCAGGCTGGAGTGGATCAGTGCGGTATGGGTCATCGATTCGACAAACAGCGGCAGCGCCAGAGGTGGCGTGCATCCAGCGCGGGGCGCGAAGTTTAGCTGCTTGTGTCGAGTTCGTGGGCCGCAGCGGAATCGAGGTTGAGGAAGAATCGCACCAGGCTGGCGTCATCGCGCTTGCGATCGTGCGTGAAGCCGAGGCGTCGGGTCAGGGCAAGCATGGCGAAATTGCCGGCCTGGGTATCGCCCCAGATCTCGCGCATGCCATGAGCCCTGGCGGCACGGATCAGGTGTTCGACAAGGATCCTGCCGAGGCCCTTGCCGATGAATTGCGGGTCGATGGCGAGGGCAAGCTCGGCGGCCAGGGTCACGGCATCGAAATGGACTCGCGCTTCGCCCCGAATCTCGGCACCATCCGGATCGGTGGCGACCAGGGCGACAGCCTGCCCGGGATCGACCTGGCACATGGCGCGGGCGACCGGCGCGGGGAGTTCGCTCAGGGCGTGGAAGACGCGGGCACGGACTTGTTCCGGCGTCATGCGCTTGAATGCGCGCATCAGGGCTTCGACATCACCTGGGGCAATCGGCCGCAGCAGGAGCATGGCACCATCGTGCAGGAAGATCGGCTTGCCGGGTTCGGCAGCCGTCCATTGATGCGCGGCAGGGGCCGTCAGCGGATTGCGGCTGGCGTGACGCGATGATGGGCGAATCGGGGGCAACTCAAGCACATTCATGGCGGCATCCTGCAGGACGGAATTGGAGCAGACCATCCAATTGCGCCCTGCAGTTTGCATTGCATTCAGCTCATTGCCTGTCGGCCCGTCGCATCGAGATGCGCCGAAAACGCGTGCAGACGCTCGATCACGTCATCGACTTCAATCAGATCCATGACCCCCGGATATTCGAGCTTGGTGCCCCAGGCGAGTTTCTCTGCGGGTTTGCGCCGGTATTTCCGTGCCGCCGCATCGTAGCGATCGACGCACCATTGCCGATCCGAGTAAGGCCCCGAACGGTGCGGATTGCTTGCCGCGTGCAGGCCGAGCACTGGCGTACCCACCGCGTTGGCCATGTGCATCGGTCCCGAATCGGGCGCCAGCACGATATCGGCACGGCGCAGCAGGGCCAGCAATTGCTTGAGTGTGTCCTTGCCGGTGAGGTCGATGCACGGCGTCGTCATCGCGGCCAGGATCTGGTTGGCGAATTCGCGCTCAAAGCTGCTTGGCCCGCCACAGAGGACGACGCGCCAGCCAAGCTCGTTCATGGCGTGATCGGCAACCGCCGCATAGCGTTCGGCGCGCCAGTTGCGCAGGCGATGGCTTGAGGTCGGACTGATCAACAAGGTGCGCCGGCCGCGTGGCAGGAAGCGGTCGGCAAATTCCTCGGCTTCGGCCGGGATCGGGATATCCCAGCGCACCGACTCCTGGATCAAGCCCAGCGGTTCGAGAAAACTCGCCATTGCATCGAGCACGTGCTGCCCCTTGCGCGAGGCAATCCGGCAATTGATGAACAGGCCGTGCAGGTCTTTCGAGCGGGCGCGATCGTAGCCAATGCGCAGTGGCGATTTGACCAGCACGCTGAGGATGTTCGAGCGCAGCGCAACCTGCATGTGCAGCAAGGCAGAGAAGCGGCGGCCGGCGAGTTTCTCGCGCACCGCGCGGAAGCCTTCACGCCGGGCCGATTTGTCGAAAACGATGAACTCGACGCCCGGCAGGTCGCCGACGACGCGATGCTCGAGCTTGCCGATCAGCCAGGTCAGGCGTGTCTGCGGCATTGCCTCTTGCAGCGTGCGCACCAGCGGAACCACATGGGTGACATCGCCAATCGCCGAGGTACGCAGGATGCACAGGGATTCCAGCGTGGCACCGGTGTCGACAGTTTTTTGCTTGCGCATGCGCTGGCGTACTCCTGGACGATCAAGACCGGGTATTGTCTCAGGCCCGGGCACGCACTGCGATGTGCATTCAGTCACCGCTGACAGACAGTGACAACTTGTCGTAGCCACGCGGGCCGCGCCGCCGAACTTGCTAGAATCGCCCACAGCCTGCCGACTCCACCGAGCCCATGATCAAGGCGCAGATCCAGAAAACCGCCCATGGCGCGATCCTCTTCGACCCGGCACAGCTCGGCGCTGCGGATGAGCACTGGTTCGGGCAAGTTGCCGGCGTCGAAGGCGAGCATCGTCCCGGGCGAGGCGCGGTGGTTTTTTTCGATGCGCCGTTTGGTTCCTGCGTATTGCGCCATTATCGCCGCGGCGGGCTGGCCGCCCGCTTCAGTCGGGATCGCTACCTGTGGACGGGACGCGAACGTACGCGTGCGTTTCGCGAGTTCCGCCTGCTTGCCGAACTCGCCAACGCCGGCTTGCCGGTGCCGGCACCGCTGCTGGCGCGTTATGTGCGCAAGGGGCTGCGCTACCAGGCGGATCTGATCACGCGCCAGATTCCTGCGGCGCAGACCCTGGCCGACATGCTCAGCGCGCAAGCGCTCGATGCGGCACTGGCGACGAAGGTCGGGCGTGTCCTCGCGGGCTTCCATGCCAAGGGCATCTGGCATGCAGACCTGAATGCGAACAACGTGCTCGTCGATGCCGGTGGCAAGGTCTGGGTGATCGATTTCGATCGCTGCGCACGACGGCGGCCGTCGCTGAACTGGCAACTGGCAAACCTGCAACGCCTGTTGCGTTCTTTTCGAAAGCTGCAGGCCTACAAGCACATGGGCGATTTCGATGCGCTGTTCTGGCATCCGCTGCTGGCTGCCTATCACCGCAGCCTCGCCGATCGCCATGCGCGTGGAGAGCGTCCTTGAAACTCGCCCTGAGGTTTCTTGGTGTCGGCAACGCGCACGCGGTCGAGTTGGGTTCGTCCGCGGCGGTGATCGAGCGCGATGGGCAACCGCTGCTGATGATCGATTGCGGCCCCGATGCGCTGACCGCCTACCTGGATCACTACCGTTCGGCACCAAGGGCCATTTACCTGACCCATGCGCACATGGATCACGTTGGCGGCCTGGAGCGGTTGTTCTTCTCGACATACTTCGATGCCAGCCAGCGTGGACACCTGCGCCTGTATGCGCACGCCGCGTTGCTGCCGATCCTGCAATCGCGCATTGCCGACTATCCGCAAGTCCTCGCCGAGGGCGGGGCGAATTTCTGGGATGCCTTCCAGCTGATTCCGCTGTCGCGCGGCTTCTGGCACCAGGGACTCTGGTTTGATGTGTTTCCGACCCGCCATCACGCGCCGATGACTTCGTTCGGCCTGGCCTTGCGTGGCAGCGTGGTCTGGACCGGCGATACGCGACCGATCCCGGAGGTGCTCGCGTCCGTTGCCGACGCCAACGAACTGGTCGCCCATGATTGCGTCCTGCACGGCAATCCCTCGCATTCCGGCATCGATGACATCGAGCGCGAATACCCCGATGGATTGCGCCAGCGCCTGGTGCTTTATCACTACGCCTCGCTGGCCGAGGCCGCAGCCTTGCGTCAGCGCGGTTACCGTGTCGCCGATCGCGGCCAGGCCATGGCCTTGCAAGCGCCGCATGAATCGGCCTGCGTGCGCATCGAGCCGGTGGCCTGATGGGCACGAGCATTCCCTTGCGCATCGAAACCGTGCCGACGCTCGATCGGCGCGCGCGCGCGTTGACCGACCTGCGCATCTCGGTGATCGACCGCTGCAATTTTCGTTGCCCGTATTGCATGCCGGAGGACGACTATCCGCGCGACCACCAATTCCTCAGCAAGTCGAGTCGCCTGCGTTTCGAGGAGATCGAGCGCCTGGCGCGGGTCTTTGCCGGCCTCGGCGTGCGCAAGTTGCGCCTCACCGGCGGTGAGCCGCTGCTGCGCCGCGAGCTGCCCGAACTCGTGCGGCAACTGGCGGCAATCGAAGACATCGACGACATCGCGATGACGACGAACGGCAGCCTGCTGCCGAAATCCGCGCAGGCACTGCGCGAGGCAGGCTTGCAGCGCATCACCTTGAGTGTCGATACGCTCGACGCCGAGGCCTATCGAAAGCTTTCCGGCGGGCGCGGCGAGATTGCCGAGTTGATTGCCGCCATCGATGCGGCAACGGCGTGCGGATTCCGCTCGCTCAAGCTCAACAGCGTGGTCATGCGCGGCATCAACGATGTGCATGTGTTCGACATGATCGAGCACTTTCGCGGCAGCGGGCACATCCTGCGCTTCATCGAATACATGGATGTCGGCACCTGCAACGCCTGGCGCGAGGATCTCGTCGTGCCGAGCGCGGAGTTGCGTGCGCGCATCGCCGCACGCTGGCCACTGCGCGCCTTGCCGGCCCGTTACGGTGGCGAAGTCGCGCAACGCTGGGAATTCGTCGATGGTGGCGGCGAGATCGGCTTCATCAGCTCGGTCAGCGAACCGTTTTGCGGCGACTGCACGCGCGCGCGGCTCTCTGCCGACGGGCGCCTGTACACCTGCCTGTTTGCCAACCAGGGCCATGACCTGCTCGGCCCGCTGCGCGCCGGTGCCAGTGATGCCGAACTGGCCGCATTGATCGCGACCGTCTGGTCAGGCCGCGACGATCGCTACAGCGAGATCCGCGGCCTGGCGAAATCGGCGCAGCGCCAGCACGTCGAGATGTATGAAATCGGTGGTTGAGTCATCATCGCCTCGACAGCCACAAGGAAACCAGGATCAGCGATGTCGGGAAAACTGAGTCACGTCGACGCCAGCGGGCGACCGGCAATGGTCGATGTGGGTGCCAAGCAGGCAACCCGGCGCGTTGCCGTGGCTTCGGCCATCGTGCATTTCCCGGCGGACGTCGCGGCGGCGCTGCAGGCCAACGAACTGCGTTCGGCCAAGGGGCCCGTCATCGATACCGCGATAATCGCGGGAACCATGGCGGTCAAGCGCACGCACGAGCTGATTCCATTCTGCCATCCCATGGCAATCGATGGTTGCCGCTTTGACGTGGAATTCGTTTCAGGTGCTGAATTGGCCATTCGCTGCGAGGTCTCCATCACGCACAAGACCGGCGTCGAGATGGAAGCGCTGACCGGTGCCAGCATTGCGGCGTTGACCGTCTACGACATGTGCAAGGCACTCAGCCACGAGATCGTCATTGGTGAAATCCGCCTGCTCGACAAGCGCGGCGGCAAGCGCACGGTCAAGGCGGGCAGGGTGCGCAAATGAAATTCCGCCTGCTGTATTTCGCCAGCCTTGCCGATCGCGCCGGCTGCGCCGAGGAATCGATCGACAGCGCTGCAGGCGATCCGGCGGTGCTTTACGAAGAGGTTCGCCAACGCCACGAGTTCACTCTCGAGCGCGCGCGCCTGCGTGTTGCCGTGAACGGCAGGATCGTGGCCTGGGATCATCGGCTGCAGGATGGGGATGAGATTGTCTTTCTGCCGCCGGTATCGGGCGGATGAACGGCTTCAGCCTTTGCCCGGATGCGATTGACGGCGCGGCCGAGGCGCGCCGGCTCGATGACGCCGGTGCCGGAGCCTGCGTCGTCTTCGAAGGCTGGGTACGCAATCACAATGAAGGGCGCGCCGTGCAGCGGCTCGACTACCAGGCCTTCGCGCCGCTGGCCCTGAGCGAAGGCGGGAAGATCCTTGCCGAAGCACGATCGCGCTTTGCCGTGCGTGCCGCATCCGCCGTGCATCGCACCGGCAGCCTGGCGATTGGCGAGATGGCGGTCTGGGTTGGCGTCAGTGCCGATCACCGCGACGCCGCCTTTGCCGCATGCCGCTGGATCATCGACGAGATCAAGCAGCGTGTGCCGATCTGGAAGAACGAGCACTACGCCGACGGCGAATCCGGCTGGCTGCATCCCGACAATTCGCCGGTGGATGGTGCGCGATGAGCGAGGCCCACGCCGGCGCATGAGCGTGTGCCGGATTGTCGGCGGATCCTTGCATTGCAGGGTCGACGAATGAGCTTGCAGCGGATTCCGCCGGGCGGTCGGGTATAGTCAGCGGCTGTTCAATCCGGAAGCAACCATGTTTGATTCGCTTGTTGATTTTCTGACCAATGGCCTGAGCCATGCCTCCTGGTCCATGCTCGTGTTGTGTTTCCTCGTCACTTCGCAGCTGACGATTTTCTCGGTGACCCTGTACCTGCATCGCAGCCAGGCCCATCGTGGCGTCGATTTCCATCCGCTGCTGGCGCATTTCTTCCGTTTCTGGGCCTGGTTCACGACGGCCATGGTGACCAAGGAGTGGGTGGCGATCCATCGCAAGCACCACGCCAAGTGCGAAACAGTGGAAGATCCGCACAGTCCGCAAATCTACGGTATCCGCAAGGTCCTGCTCGATGGCGTCGATCTTTATCGGCAGGCGCGTCGCGACCGTTCGATCACCGAGAAATATGGCCGTGGCACGCCGAACGACTGGCTGGAGCGCCATGTCTATGGTCGCCATCCCGAGCTGGGGCCGACCTTGCTGCTGTTCATCCTCTTCGCCCTGTTCGGTCTCTGGGGCGTGGTGATCTGGGCCGCGCAGATGATCTGGATTCCGCTGATGGCCGCTGGCGTCATCAATGGCCTGGGCCACTGGTGGGGCTATCGCAATGTCGAGAGCGACGACACCTCGACCAACCTCACCCCCTGGGGCCTGATTGTCGGCGGTGAGGAACTGCACAACAACCACCACGCCTTTCCGAGTTCGGCCAAGTTCTCGCTGCGCCGATTCGAGTTCGACATTGGCTGGATGATGATCCGCATCTTCAGCGCCGTACGCCTGGCCAAGGTCATGCGCGTTGCGCCATCGCTGGATATCCGCGAAGACGTGCACGCCCCGGATACCGACACGATCAAGGCACTGCTCACGCACAAGTTCCAGGTCATGACCGACTACTTCCGCGGCGTTACCCTGCCGACCCTGCGTGCCGAGTTCGCCCATGCCGGGGACAGCATCAAGGAATTCCCGCGACGCATGCGCACGGCGCTTTCCAGCGGTGGACGCTGGCTCGACAACGATGCTCGCGAGCGCCTCGGCAACTGGATCAACCAGCGTCCGGCCATGGCCACGGTCATGGAATACCGGGCGCGCCTGCTACACCTGATGGAAGGGCGCAACGGCGAGGCCATGCTGGAGGGACTCAAGCAATGGTGTCGCGAGGCCGAGGAAAGCGGCAACCGCGCATTGCAGGAGTTCGCCTTGCGCATCAAGGGCTACCGCCTGGCGCACGCGGCCTGACTGAAACTTCGCGGGCAAGTCCATGGCCTGTCGCGGCGGCACCCGTCCCCTGCCACAGGTCCGGCTGGCTTGCTTCTTGCTCCGAGTCCCGGCGCAACCGGTGTTTTTCGCCGGAAGCCGATTTTCCCGTCTCCCTCTGAAAAAAGGTGACCATCCGTGTCCAAGTCCAACCGCATCATTGCTCTTGCCTCCATGCTGGCGTTGTTCGGCAGCGCCTCGGTTCTTGCCGCCGGCAATTCCAAGGTCATCGTCGTCAACAAATCGAGCTGGGCAATCCACGAGATGTATTTTTCACCCACCGATGAAACCGAGTGGGGCGAGGATCAGCTTGGCAAGCAGACCATCGAACCGGGCGAGCAATTCACCCTGAGCGGGATTCCATGTGACAAATGGGATGTCAAGGTCGTCGATGAAGATGGCGACGAATGCGTGGTGGAGAGTGTCGCACTGTGTGCGGACACCGATCGTTGGGTCATCAACGACAGCGACCTGCTTGGCTGTCAGGCTGCCACTGACTGATCATTCGCATCCGGAGAACCCGCCAGGTGGCGGGTTTTCCTTCTTTTGACGGACAAGCGCTGGAGTGCGGAGCTGACAGTTGCGGCGCCGGTGCCGGCGCGATCGGCAAGCCGGCGCGCTATGCTCGGTGCATGGGCATCGGCTTGATCGACATTGCAGGCAGTTGCGGCACGCCGGGCAGAATGGCGCACGCAGGCCGGGGCGTGCCATGAGGCACGTGGTCGTTGCGCTTTTCCTGCTGGTTGTTGCCTCGGCAATCGCACTGGGGCTGTTCAACACGTTGACGGCGGATGGGGATCGGCATGCGCCGGGCAATGCGCCGACGCCAGGCATCGCCGCCCAGGTAGATCATTCCCGCAAACCGGGCCACGCGGGCACGCCCGACAGGGAATTGGCGGCACGCTCCGACGCGCGTGCCAATCGCGAAAGCGAGCCGATCGACCGCTCCCGGCTGCATGCCGCAATCGACGCGCAGGCCTGTCTGGCCGGCACGGCAGCTGCGGCGAAACCAGCGAAGACAGCCATCCATCGCTGGGTCGATGACAAGGGCATTACCCATTTCTCCGACCAGGCACCCAGCGGGCCGGCGCAGGGCTACCGCAGGATCGATGCACTGGATTTGCCGCCGATCGTCGTGCGTGCGCGGGGTTATGACGTCAACCTTCCGGATGACCTGGTGCAGAACGCGATTTCGTCGGCCCAGGCCATCGAGCGGATCCTGCGTGGCACGCTTGGCCTTGAAGGTGATCCGGGCCTGCTGCTCGATGTTGAATTCATTGCCGCCGCCGATGCCTGGGCCCGGCGCATCGACAGTCCGGCAATGGTCAATTCCGCCGGCACCTATTCGCCGAAAGACCGCACCATCCATATCCGCTTGCAGGATGATGAGCCGACGAACTTTCTCATCCTGCGCCACGAAATCACCCATGCCTTGATGCATGAACGCGTCGGCCGGTTGCCGACCGCCATCAACGAGGGCATTGCCGGTTATTTCGAGCATCTGGCGGTTTCCGGCATGGGCGCGCAGGTGACCATCGCCGACTCGCCACGAAGTCTCCGTGCAGCCCGCATCGAGGGCGACGGGCACGCCGAGCTGGCTGATCTGCTTGCCTTCGAGGGCGCGGATTTCTATGCCGGGGATCAGCAGCAGCGCTATCTGCGTGCTTACGCCCTGGTGGCGATGCTGATGGACACGGCGCCGGGCCGGGTGGCCTTGAGCGCCGTCCTGGCGGCGCAACGCGCGCAGCCCTGCCTGCCGGTAAAAGCCGAGTTGGTTCTTGATTCGCGCTATCCGGGTGGTCTGGCGGTACTGGCCCGGGATTGGGTGGCCTGGTTGGGCAATCCGCCGCGCAGCGTGCGCAGCTGGTGATGTCGCGAGCCTGCCGCGTGCGCGCTGGCCTTGCTCCAGGTCCTTGAATCCATTACCATCCGCGCCCCTTCGTCCGTCCACTGACGAAGATTCTTGCCTCACCGCATGTCGGGAGGCTGCCCCCGCACGCGCTGCGGACATCCACAAGGATTAACCATGCGTCATTATGAAGTCGTGTTCCTGGTCCATCCGGACCAGAGTGAGCAAGTGCCGGCCATGATCGAGCGTTACCGGTCGATGGTCGAAGCCGATGGCGGCAAGATCCATCGCCTGGAGGACTGGGGACGTCGCCAGTTGGCGTTCCCGATGCAGCATCTGGCCAAGGCCCATTACGTCCTGATGAACATCGAAGTCAGCCAGGGCGTGCTCGACGAGCTGCTGTCGGGCTTCCGTTTCAACGATGCCGTGCTGCGCCACCTGGTCATCAAGCGTGACGAGGCGGTGACGGAAATGTCGGCAATCATGAAGAACAAGGACGACAAGGGCGACCGTCGCCGTCGTGATGATGAAGGTGGCTTTGGCGATGATTCCGATGACCGCCCGAGCCGTTCGAGCCGTGGTTCGCGGGTGGAAAACGATTCGGATGATTCCGACGCCGAATCCGCCAGCGCCGAATAATCCATCCCGACTTCAGGAATCGCCATCATGTCCAAGTTCTTCCGTCGCAAGAAATTCTGCCGTTTCACCGCCGAAGGCGTCGTCGAGATCGATTACAAGGATCTCAACCTGCTGCGCCAGTACATCACCGAGACCGGCAAGATCGTGCCGAGCCGCATCACCGGCACCAAGGCGCGCTACCAGCGCCAGCTTGCCGTTGCCGTGCAGCACGCGCGCTTCCTCTCGCTGCTTCCGTACAGCGACAGCCACTGAATCCGCCTTCTGAACTGACGACCTGTCGCCGCGCGGCAGGTCGATTCGGACAGCGCAAGCTGCGCCGGTTGTCCCGGCGCTAACGAATTGGAGTGTTACCATGCAACTTATTCTTCTGCAAAAAGTAAAGAATCTCGGAAACCTCGGCGACAAGGTCACGGTCAAGCCGGGCTACGGTCGCAATTACCTGGTGCCGCAGGGCAAGGCGGTCCCGGCGACAGCCGGAAACCTCGAGAACTTCGAGGCGCGTCGCGCCGAATACGAAGCCAAGGCCAACCAGCAGCTCGGCGCCGCCGAAGCACGCAAGGCCCGCTTCGATGCAGCCGAAGCCGTCACCATCAAGGCCAATGCCAGCACCGAAGGCAAGCTGTTCGGCTCGGTCGGCCCGCGTGACATTGCCGAGGCCTTCACGGCCGCCGGCCTCACCCTCGACAAGGGCGAAGTGGTCCAGGGCGAAGGCCCGATCCGCCATGTCGGCGAGTTCGAAGTGCGCGTGCACCTGCATGCCGACATCGAATCGATGGTCAAGGTGATCGTCGTACCGGAAAGCTGATGCAGGTGCGTCACGCTGCAACGAGAAAGGCGCCGCGAGGCGCCTTTTTCATTGCCAGGGCATGCCTTGCACAGCTTATGCACAGGGTTGTTCTCTATTGGTGAGACGCGGCGCTGCGTATGATCGCGTGTCGAATTGCACGCAGATCAGGCTCTCTCCCATGGCCACCTTCGCCGAACGCAAACCCGCTCCGAACATCGAGACCCTGCGCGTACCGCCGCATTCGATCGAAGCAGAGCAGGCCGTGCTCGGCGGTCTCATGCTGGCCCCGGATTCCTGGGAAAAGGTGGCCGATCGCATCGGCGAGGACGATTTCTACCGGCGCGACCATCGCGTCATCTTCCGCGCCATCGCCACGCTCAGCGAGAAGGACCAGCCCTGCGATGCGGTGACCCTTGGTGAGTGGTTCGAGGCCCAGGGCCTGTCCGACCAGGTCGGCGGCATCGGCTATGTCATCGAGCTGGCCAATTCGACGCCGAGCGCGGCGAACATCGTGGCCTATGCCGATATCGTCCGCGAGAAATCCGTGCTGCGGCAATTGATCGATACCGGCACCGAGATTGCCGGCGATGCCTACCAGCCCGAGGGCCGTGGCAGCCAGGAATTGCTGGAAACGGCCGAACAAAAAGTTTTCCGCATTGCCGAGGCCGGCTCGCGCGGGCGCAAGGGCTTCGTCACGATGCGCGCGGCGGTCAAGGATGCGTTCCAGATCCTCCATCACCGTTACGAGAATCGCGGCACCATCACCGGCCTGCCGACCGGCTACACCGATCTCGACGAAATGACCACCGGCCTGCAGCCTTCCGATCTCATCATCGTCGCCGCGCGGCCGTCGATGGGCAAGACCGCGCTGGCCTTGAACATGGCCGAGAATGCGGCCATGCGCACGAAGAAAGCGGTTGCCGTGTTTTCCATGGAAATGTCGTCTTCGCAGCTCGCCTTCCGCCTGATCTCGTCGATGGGGCGGATCAACCAGCAGCATCTGCGTACCGGCGACCTGGCCGAGGAGGAATGGCCGCGCGTGACCAGCGCGATCACCATGCTCAGCGAGGCGCGCATCTTCATCGATGACACGCCGGCCTTGTCGCCGGGCGAGTTGCGCGCGCGTGCGCGACGGCTCAAGCGCGAGCATGACCTTGGCCTGATCGTCATCGATTACCTGCAATTGATGCAGGTGCCCGGAAACAAGGAGAATCGCGCCACTGAAATTTCAGAAATCTCGCGTGGACTGAAAGCCCTCGCCAAGGAACTGAATGTCCCCGTGATGGCGCTTTCCCAGCTCAACCGCTCGCTGGAGCAACGCACCGACAAGAAGCCGATGATGTCGGACCTGCGCGAGTCCGGTGCAATCGAGCAGGATGCCGATGTCATCATGTTCATTTACCGCGACGAGTACTACAACCCGGATTCGCCGGAAAAAGGCGTCGCCGAAATCATCATCGGCAAACAGCGCAATGGCCCGACCGGATCGGTCAAGCTGGCCTTCCTAGGCCAGTTCACTCGCTTTGAAAACCTCGCGGTCGATCGTTACACGGAACACTTCGAGTGAGTCGAGCAACCTGCGCGACGATCCATCTCGGCGCGCTGCGCGACAACCTGCGCCGCCTACGTGAACTCGCCGGCGGCGCGCGCATCATGGCCGTGGTCAAGGCCGATGGTTACGGGCATGGACTCGAGCGGGTCGCGCGCATGCTGGTCGAGGCGGATGCCTTTGGCGTCGCCTGCATTGCCGATGGCCAGCGCCTGCGCGCGGCCGGCATCCGCCAGCGCATCGTCGTCCTCTCCGGCATCGATGAAGCGGCCGATATCGGCGAGATGCATCGATTGGGGCTGGAATCGACGATCCACCACGCCAGCCAGATCGACTGGCTCGCCGCGGATCGCAACCCGCGCCCTTTGAAGGTCTGGCTGAAGATCGACAGCGGCATGCACCGTCTCGGCTTTGCCGTGGCGGACGTTGCTGGCGCACGCGCTCGCCTGCTGGCCTTGCCGAACGTCGATCGCGACATTGGCCTGATGACCCATTTCGCCAATTCCGATGTCATCGGCGACGCGCAGACCATGGCGCAGATCGAATGTTTCCAGCGCATTGCCTCAGACATGCCGGGCGCGCAGACCCTGTCGAACTCGGCGGCGGTGCTCGGCTGGCCGCAGGCACGCGGGCAATGGATCAGGCCCGGCGGCTTGCTCTATGGAATCTCGGTCGCCACCGGAACGAGTGGTGCGGACTTCGGCTTTCGCCCGGCGATGACCTTGTCGAGCAAGCTGGTCGCGATCAATCGCATCGCCAGGGGCGAGCCAATCGGTTATGCGGCCACGTGGACGTGCCCCGAAGACATGGACATCGGCGTCGTGCAGATCGGCTATGGCGATGGCTATCCGCGCTCGGCGGCCTCGGGCACGCCGCTGCTGGTGAATGGCCGTCGCGCGGCGATTGTCGGCCGTGTCTCGATGGATCTGATCACCGTCGACTTGCGCGGCCACGACGATGCCCGCGTTGGCGACCCGGTGATCCTCTGGGGCCCGCGGCTGCCGGTAGAGGAGATTGCCGCACACGCGGGAACGATCGGCTACGAGCTGACCTGCGGCATGACTCGCCGCGTGCGTTTCCTCGAGGACATGGACTGACATGGCCAAGGCAAGAACCGCCTATGTCTGCAGCGAATGCGGCGGCGAGCATTCCAAATGGCAGGGGCAATGCGCCGAGTGCGGCGTGTGGAACAGCCTTTCCGAAATCGTGCTCGAGGTGGCGACGAAGACTGTGGCGGGAGGCACGCGCCGTGGCGGTTACGCCGGTGCATCCGACGCAGCCAAGGTGACGCGCCTGGCATCGATTGCCGACGTGGCCGACGAGCGCAGCGCCACCGGTATCGGTGAACTCGACCGCGTGCTGGGCGGTGGACTGGTGGCAGGTTCGGTGGTGTTGATCGGTGGCGATCCCGGCATCGGCAAATCGACCCTGCTGCTGCAGATGCTCGGCGCGATCGGCGGGCGCTTGCGCAGCCTCTATGTGACCGGCGAGGAAAGCCTGGCGCAGGTTGCCGCGCGTGGGCGTCGCCTCGGCATCAATCTGGATGGCCTCGAAGCGCTTGCCGAAACCTCGATCGAGCGCATTCTCGGCGAGGCCGCGACAAGCAAGCCGGAAGTGCTCATCATTGATTCCATCCAGACCATCTGGACTGAACTGTTGAGCGCCGCCCCGGGATCGGTCAGCCAGGTGCGCGAATCGGCGGCACGCCTGGTGCGCCATGCAAAGGAGAGCGGCACCAGTGTTTTCCTGGTCGGCCACGTGACCAAGGAAGGCGGCATTGCCGGGCCGCGTGTGCTCGAGCACATGGTCGATGCGGTGCTTTATTTCGAAGGTGAAGCAGGCAGCCGCCTGCGCATCCTGCGTGCGTTCAAGAACCGCTTTGGCGCGGTCAACGAACTTGGTGTCTTCGCCATGTCCGGGAAGGGCCTGAAGGAAGTGCCAAATCCCTCCGCGATCTTTCTTTCCGCGCATTCGCAACCGACACCGGGCAGTGCCGTCATGGTCACCCGCGAAGGCACGCGGCCGCTGCTGGTCGAGGTGCAAGCGCTGGTCGATGGCTCGGCGTTGCCGAATCCACGCCGGGTCACGCTCGGTCTCGAGCAGAATCGCCTGGCCATGTTGCTGGCCGTGCTGCATCGGCATGGCGGCGCTGCCGTGCATGACCAGGATGTCTTCGTCAATGTGGTCGGTGGAATCCGCGTGCAGGAAACCGCGGCCGACTTGCCGGTGCTGCTCGCCGTGCTCTCGAGTTTTCGCGATCGCGCCTTGCCGGACAAGCTGGTTGCATTTGGCGAGGTTGGGCTTTCCGGCGAAATCCGCCCGGTCCCCAATGCCGAGGAGCGCCTGCGCGAAGCTGCCACGCATGGCTTTCGTCACGCCATCGTGCCCAAGGCCAATGCACCGAAGAAATCACGCATGGGCGATCTGGAAATCATCGGGGTCGAGCGCCTTGGCGATGCCCTGGCGGCGACTGCGGAGATCTGAGAGCAGGAAATCGGGAATGGGGAATCGGGAATAGGCAAAGCCGCATTTCTGCCGCTTCGGAATTCCTCGGCAATGGGACAACCAGGGGCAGCTCGCGTGCGATGTTGTTGCGTTTCCTGTTCCCGATTCCCGGCTCTTCACACCGCCCGATGCAGCACCAGTTCCAGCACGTATTTGCTGCCGAAGTAGGCCAGCAGCAGCACGATCATGCCGATCAGGGTCAGGCGCACGGCACGGTTGCCACGCCATCCCCAGCGCCAGCGGCCGAACAGCAGGATGCCGAAGACGATCCACGATGCAATCGAGAGGATGGTCTTGTGGGCCAGATGCTGGGCGAACAGGTTCTCCACAAACAGCACACCGCTGAGCAGGGTCAGGGTGAGGAAGACGAAGCCGGCGGCAATCAGGCGGAACAGCAGCGACTCGGTCAGGGTCAGCGGTGGCAGGGCGCGAATCAACCGTGAATCAAGCCGTCGGTGACGCAGGGCGCGTTCCTGCAATGCCAGCAGGATGGCGAGCACGGCGGCGATGCTGAGCAGGCTGTAGGCAATCAGGGCGAAGCTGGCGTGCAGCTTGATCTGCCATTCCATGGGCTGGGCGACGGTCGGCGCGGCGTAAAACACATCCAGGCCGAGCAGCAGGGCAGCCAGCGGGAAGACGATGACGCCAAGCGCCGCAACCGGGCGGAACAGGTTGACCAGCAGGGTCATTGCGGCGACGCCGAATCCTGCCAGGGACAGCGAAGCAAAGAAATGCAGGTCGAGGCCACCGCGATGCATGCCGAAAATCAGGCTGGCATGGACGATCACGGCGAGCGTCGCCAGGACCATGCCGATGGTGCGCGCAGCCTGCGGCAGGCGCGCCAGCGGCAGGGCAAGGACGATGGCGGCAACCAGGTAATCGACAATCGAGAAAAGGCTGAGCAGGTTGGTAGGCATGGCGAGGAGTTTCGCACACGCGCAACGAGCCGGGAAACGCGATCGCCGTCGTGGCGATCCACGCAGCCGGATCCGCATGGTCGGTGCGCTGATATACTGCGCTGCTGCATTCACCGGATTGACCTGTCGCCATCATGTTCGAGTCCCTGAGCCAACGCCTTTCATCAACCGTCGAACGCCTGCGCGGTCGTGGCCGCCTGACCGAAGCGAACATCCGCGAATCGATGCGCGAGGTACGCATCGCCCTGCTTGAAGCGGATGTTGCGCTGCCTGTCGTGCAGGCCCTCGTCCAGCGCGTGCAGGTTCGCGCGATCGGCCAGGAGGTGATGAAGAGCCTGACCCCGGGCCAGGCGCTGATCAAGGTCGTGCGTGATGAATTGACGGCGGTGATGGGCTCGGTCAATACCGACCTCAACCTCGCGGCGGCACCGCCGGCGATTGTCCTGGTCGCCGGTCTGCAGGGTGCCGGCAAGACCACGACCGTGGCCAAGCTCGCCCGCTTCCTGCGTGAGCGCAGGAAGAAGAAGGTCATGGTGGTCAGCTGCGACGTCTATCGTCCGGCGGCCATCGAGCAATTGCGCACCCTGGCGGCACAGGTCGAGGTGCTGTTCCATCCCTCGTCGCCGGACCAGACGCCGGTTGCCATCGCCACCGCGGCGCTGGATGCAGCGAAAAAGAATTTCGCCGACATGCTGATCGTCGACACCGCCGGGCGTTTGCATGTCGACGCGGCGATGATGGACGAGATCAAGGTGTTGCATGCCGCGCTCGATCCGATCGAAACGCTTTTCGTGGTCGATTCGATGACCGGCCAGGACGCCGCGAACACGGCCAAGGCGTTTTCCGACGCGCTGCCGCTGACCGGCGTGATCCTGACCAAGACCGACGGCGATGCGCGGGGCGGCGCGGCCTTGTCGGTGCGCTATGTCACCGGACGGCCAATCAAGTTCATCGGTGCCGGCGAGAAGACCGACGCACTGGAGCCATTCCACCCCGATCGCCTGGCCCAGCGCATTCTCGGCATGGGCGATGTGCTGTCCCTGGTCGAAGAGGTCGAGCGCAAGGTCGACCAGGAACAGGTGCAGAAGCTGGCCGAAAAGGTCATGAAGGGCAAGCGCTTCGACCTCAACGACATGAAGAGCCAGCTTGAGCAGATGATCAACATGGGCGGCATGGCCTCGTTGATGGACAAGCTGCCGGGAATGGGTGGCATGTCCGAGCAGGTCAAGGCCAAGGTCAACGACAAGCAGGTCCAGCACATGATCGCGATCATCAACTCGATGACGAAGAAGGAGCGGCGCCATCCTGACCTGCTCAAGGGTTCGCGACGTGCGCGCATTGCCCGTGGTTCCGGCCAGCAGCCAGCCGATGTCAATCGCCTGCTCAAGCAGTACCAGCAGATGGAGAAGATGATGTCCAAGCTTGGCAGTGGCGGCATCAAGGGCATGATGCGGCAGATGAAGGGTGCCATGCGTGGCATGGGCGGCGGCGGATTCCAGCCGCCGCAGTAAGGCGTCGGCTGGAGCGTGCGCCCGTGGCGCAGCTCCGATTCTCCATCCGCGGTACTGATCCATTGGCAAGGCGAGCCTTGCCATGAGCTAAATGCTTGCGGGGCTTTCATTTTCCCGCAAATCCGCTAAAATGCGCGGCTCCCTTGGCCCGACCCGGTTTTTCTCCGGCGTACGCGCCGGAAATTTCAGCAATATCAGAGAGATATCATGGTCAAGATTCGCCTTTCCCGCGGCGGTGCAAAGAAGCGCCCGTTCTACCACATCGTTGTTGCCGACCAGCGCGATGCGCGCGACGGCCGCAATATCGAGCGCGTCGGCTTCTACAACCCGATCGCAGCCGGTCAGGACGTCAAGCTCCAGCTCGACACCGAGCGCGTCAAGCACTGGGTGGATCAGGGTGCGCAACTGACTGAAAAGGTCAAGGCGCTGTACAAGGCGGCATCGAAGCAGGCTGCGCAAGCGGCGTGATCGCGGCGGGTGACCGGTTGATCCTGGTTGGCAGGATCGTCGGGCTCCACGGTGTGGCGGGCGAGGTCAAGCTCGAATCCTATACCGAGCCTCGCACACGGATCTTCCGCTACCAGCCGTGGTTGTTGAGTTGCGCAGCCGGAGATCGCGAAGTAAGTGGTTGCAAGGGCAGGGAGCAGGGCAAGGGAATCGTTGCCAGCCTGCCTGAAGTCACCGACCGGGATCGTGCAGCGAGCCTGGTCGGATGCGAGATCAAGGTCAGGCGATCGGCCCTGCAGGATGCACAAGCCGACGAGTATTACTGGACCGACCTCGAAGGACTCGAGGTTGTCACCGTTGAAGGTGTGTCGCTGGGTCGGATTTCGCATCTGCTCAGCACCGGTGCCAACGATGTGATGGTGGTCCGTGATGGCGAGCGTGAGCGGTTGCTGCCCTTCGTGCTCGATGATTATGTGAAGACTGTGGATTTCGATGCCGGCCGGGTCACGGTCGACTGGGATCCGGAGTTCTAGGAATCGGATCGACTGGACACGCGCGATGCGCATCGACGTCATCACGCTGTTTCCCGAGTTCATCGATTCCTGTGCCGGGATCGGCGTGGTGGGCAGGGCGCAGGAGCGTGGATTGCTTGAGGTGAAGACCTGCAATCCGCGGGATTTCGCGACCGACAACCACCGCACGGTCGATGCTCGTCCGTTTGGTGGCGGCCCCGGCATGTTGATGACGATTGGGCCCTTGCGTGACGCATTGCAGAACGTGCGCGCGGCAGCGGTGCAACCGGCCAGGGTGATTTACCTGAGTCCGCAGGGCACGCGGCTCACGCAGGAAAAAGTCGTCGAGTTGGCGCATCAGGAACGCTTGATCCTGCTGTGCGGCCGCTACGAAGGAGTTGACGAACGCGTGCTGGAAAACCTGGTCGACGAGGAGATCTCCATCGGCGACTACGTGCTTTCAGGAGGCGAGCTGGCAGCCGCTGTCGTTATCGACGCGATTGGACGATTGCAGGATGGCGCGTTGAACGATGCGCAGTCCGCCGAGCAGGATTCCTTCAGCGGTGGCCTGCTGGATTGCCCGCACTACACGCGGCCGGTCAGCGATGACCTTGGTGCGGTGCCGGAAGTGTTGATGTCGGGTGATCACGCGATGATCCGACGCTGGCGGCGCAAGCAGGCTCTGGGAAGGACCTGGCTGCGGCGCCCCGATTTGCTGGCACGTGTGGAACTCGATGCCGAGGCCCGCACGTTGCTTGAAGAATTCCGCCACGAACACCGGGCGGCCAAGAACCAGCAGGGCGGCGTGCGCTGAACCTGCATATGAATCCAACGCTACTGGTGAATGCCATGAACCTCCTCCAACAATTCGAAGCAGAACAGATCACCCGCACCCTGCCGAAGTTCGGCCCCGGCGATACCGTCGTGGTCAACGTCAAGGTCAAGGAAGGCAATCGCGAGCGTGTTCAGGCCTATGAAGGCGTGGTCATCGCCAAGAAGAATGCCGGCCTCAGTTCCGCCTTCACCGTGCGCAAGATGTCGCACGGTACCGGCGTCGAGCGCGTGTTCCAGTCGCACAGCCAGGTCATCGAGTCGGTCGTGGTCAAGCGCCGTGGTTCCGTGCGCGGAGCCAAGCTCTATTACCTGCGTGGCTTGCAGGGCAAGAAGGCACGCATCAAGGAAGACCTTGGCACGCCGATCGCCGCGCAGGAATAAGCGCTGCAGAAAATCCGTCTTGGAGCATTGAGTCGCGTCTGTGCTCCTCGTCGCAATACGGCCGCCGCAAGGCGGCCGTATTGTTATGGCCATGGATGGCCTGTATGCCTGCAACGCAGGAGCAGTTGCAGGCGATGCCATGGATGGCCTGTATGCCTGCAACGCAGGAGCAGTTGCAGGCGATGCCGTGGATGGCCTGTATGCCTGCAACGCAGGAGCTGTTGTGGCGAATGCCATGGATGCCGGTCACGCAGGAACACGCTGGCGATTCCGCTGGCTTCGGCGGTTGAAATCGGGTGTCGCGGCCCCCACCAGTCAGGCAGTTCAGACTGATTGGGAGGCCGCCGCCAATGACAACCGCTACCACTGAAACCCGCAAGTTCGAAGCCGAAGTCGCCCAGGTTCTGCATCTGGTCACGCACTCGCTTTATTCGCACAAGGAAATCTTCCTTCGCGAACTCGTCTCGAATGCCTCCGATGCATGCGACAAGCTCCGCTTCGAATCGATTGCGCAGCCGCAATGGCTGTCGGAGGATTCCGAGTTGCGCATCGATATCTCGGTCGACAAGGATGCGCGCACGCTGAGCGTGCACGACAACGGCATCGGCATGAGTCGTGATGAACTCATCGCCAATCTCGGCACCATCGCCAGCTCGGGCACGCGCCGCTACCTGGAATCGCTTGCCGCTGAACGCAAGGCGGACAGTCGCCTGATCGGCCAGTTTGGCGTGGGTTTCTATTCGGCCTTCGTGGTCGCGGACAAGGTAACGGTTGTCAGCCGGCGTGCGGGCAGCGACGCTGCCGATGGTGTTCGCTGGGAAAGCGATGGCAAGGGCGAGTACACCCTCGACACGCTCGATGTCGGACGACGTGGTACCACGGTTACCTTGCACCTGAAGGCCGACGAAGGCGAGTTCCTTGAAGCATGGAAGGTGCGCAGCCTGGTTTCGCGCTACTCCGAACACATCGGTTTCCCGATTCGCATGCCCAAGGAAGTCGAAGGAAAACCGAGCGACGAATGGGAAGTGGTCAACTCCGCATCGGCGCTCTGGACGCGTCCGAAGAACGAGCTTGCGGATACTGACTACCAGAATTTCTACAAGTCACTGAGCCATGATTTCAGTGACGCGCTGGCGTGGACGCACAACCGCGTCGAAGGCAACCAGAACTTCACCTCGCTGCTGTTCGTTCCAGCCAAGGCACCGTTTGATTTCATGAGCGGGAGGGAGGAGCGCAAGGGGCTCAAGCTCTACATCCGCCGCGTCTTCATCATGGATGCGAGCGAGCAGTTGTTGCCGGCCTATCTGCGATTCGTGCGCGGCGTCGTCGATTCCGATGACCTGCCGCTCAATGTCAGTCGCGAGATCCTGCAGCAGAACCGCCAGGTTGAGCGCATCAAGGGTGCCTGCACCAAGCGCGTGCTTGATCTGCTCGACAAGCTGGCCAAGGACGAGGCCGACAAATACACGACATTCTGGAATGCGTTCGGTGGCGTGCTCAAGGAAGGCATCGCCGAGGATGCTGGCAATCGCGAGCGCATCGCCAAATTGCTGCGTTTTGCCTCGACGCACTCCGATGGCGCGGCGGCGACGGTTTCACTGGATGACTACATCGGCCGCATGCAGGTTGGCCAGGACGTGATCTGGTATATCACGGCCGATTCGCACGCGGCGGCAAAGGGCAGCCCGCAAATCGAGGCGTTGCGGGCCAAGGGCGTTGAAGTCCTGCTCATGTCCGAGCGCATCGACGAATGGATGGCCGGGTACCTGACCGAATATGCGGGCAAGAAGCTGCGCCACGTCGGCAAGGGCGAGATGGAACTGGATGCCGCCGCTGCCGAGGCGCACAAGGCCAGTGAGGAAGCGGCTTCGGGAGTTGTCGCCAGGCTCAAGGAATTGCTTGGCGAGCGGGTCAGCGACGTCAAGGTCAGCCGTCGCCTGACTGAGTCGCCGTCGTGCCTGGTCCTCGACGAATACGACATGGCCCTGCACCTGCGCCGCGTGCTCAAGCAGTCCGGGCACGACATGCCGGATTCGGCGCCGGTGCTGGAAATCAATCCGGCGCATGCCTTGGTCAAGCGACTGGAAGCCGAGACCGACGACAGCCGGGCCGCTGACCTTGCCCTGCTGCTGCTGGAGCAGGCCCAGGTGGCCGAGGGCGCGCAACTCGATGATCCGGCGGCCTTCGTGCAACGCCTGAATCGCGTCATCCTTGGGGCAGGCCCGGGCGCCGCAGTGGGCAAGCGCTGAGTCAGGCCTGATCGCCTGGCAGCAGGGCAACTGCCGGCGATCGTCAATCTGCGTTATCGTGTACAACGGCGCGTGCCAATCACGCGCCGTTTCTCTTTGTTTATCAATGAGTTGCGATGAAGATTGAAACCAAGTTACCAAAAGTCGGGACGACCATCTTCACGGTCATGAGCCAACTGGCGGCAAGCCACAACGCGGTCAATCTGGGCCAGGGCTTTCCCGATTTCGACGGGCCACAAGCATTGCGCGATGCGCTGACCGAGGCAATGAACGCAGGCAGGAACCAGTACGCGCCGGCCACTGGCTGGCCTGCGTTGCGCCGGCAGATCGCGCGCAAATGCGAGGCTCTCTACCAGCGCAGCGTCGATGCCGATACCGAAGTGACCGTGACTTCAGGTGCAACCGAAGCGCTGTTCGCGGCGATTGCGGCGGTGGTCAGGCTTGGCGATGAAGTCATCGTGCTCGATCCCTGCTACGACAGCTACGAGCCGGCCATCGAACTGAATGGCGGCATTGCCGTGCATGTGCCGCTGGATGCCGGCGATTTTTCCGTTGACTGGCAGCGTGTGCGAGATGCGATCACGCCGCGCACGCGCATGATCATCGTCAACACGCCGCACAATCCCTCGGGTACCGTCTTCACCGCCGCGGATCTCGATACGCTGGCGGAGATCACGCGTGACACCGATATCGTCGTGCTTTCAGACGAGGTCTACGAGCACATCGTGTTTGACGGCGCCTTGCATCAAAGCGTGCTGCGCCATGCGGAACTGGCCATGCGCAGTTTTGTCGTCAGTTCGTTCGGCAAGACCTATCACTGCACGGGCTGGAAGGTCGGTTATTGTGTGGCGCCGCGTAACCTCAGCATCGAGTTCCGCAAGGTTCACCAGTACCTGACCTTTTGCACCTTCACTCCGGCCCAGGTTGCCCTCGCCGAGATTCTTGAAAAGATGCCGGAACACTATCTGCAATTGCCGGCCTTCTACCAGGCGCGCCGTGATTTCTTTCGCGAATTGCTGGCACCGACGAAGTTCCGCCTGCTGCCGGTGGCTGGAGCCTACTTCCAGCTGGTCGACTATTCGGCGTTGAGCGACAAGGACGATTTCAGTTTCTGCGAATGGCTGGTTGCCCATGCCGGTGTGGCCGCCATTCCGATCTCGGCGTTCTATGAATCAGCGCCCGCCGGGATGCGCCTGATCCGCTTCTGCTTCGCCAAGTCCGACGAGATCCTGCGCGCCGGCGCGCAACGATTGGGCATGCTTTGACATGGACACGATGGCAATCACGCCACTGCGCGTATCACTGGTTCAGGGCAACACGCGCTGGCACGATGCGGCGGCGAACCGCGCGTATTACGGCGAACTCGTGCGCAGCCTGCGCGGGCAGAGCGATCTCATCGTGCTGCCGGAAACCTTCCTCAGCGGTTTCACCAATGAACTCCTCGGCAATGCCGAAGGCATGGACGGCGAGGGTGTGCGCTGGCTTGGCGCGCTCGCGGTCGAAGTCGGTGCCGTGGTCACCGGCAGCCTGATCATCCGCGAAGGCGACAAGTGCTTCAATCGCCTGATCTGGGCCAGGGCAGACGGCAGCCGCGAGATCTACGACAAGCGCCACCTGTTTCGCATGGCTGACGAGCACCTGCGTTACGCCGCAGGCAGTGAACGCCTGATCGTCGAACTCAAGGGTTGGCGCATCTGTCCGCTGGTTTGTTACGACCTGCGCTTTCCAGTCTGGTCGCGCAACCGCTTTGACCGTGGCAGCGGGCGCTTCGACTACGACCTCGCGCTTTATGTGGCGAACTGGCCGGCACCGCGTCGGCATGCCTGGTCAACCTTGCTGCGTGCACGTGCCATCGAGAACCTGAGCTACTGCCTTGGCGTCAATCGCGTGGGCACGGATGGCAACGACATCGCCTATGCGGGTGAAAGCGCCATCCTGGATTTCCTTGGTCAGCCGCTGGTCGATCTTGGAGCCCAGGAGCAGGTCGTCAGCTGCACGCTTGATCCGGCATTGCTGGCCTTGCATCGTGAGCGCTTTCCGGCCTGGATGGACGCCGACGACTACACCATCGCTGATTCCTGGGCAGGATCCAGCGCAGCAGTTCGCGGGCCAAGGCAATCCCAGTAGGGTTGCGGACCGAAGCGTTCGACCAGAAAGTCGATGAGGACGCGGGTCTTCGCCGGCAAGGAACGGGTCTGCGCGTAGACCGCATGGATCCCGAGTGACGGAATGGTCCACTCTTCCAGCACGTGCACCAGTTCCCCGCGTTGCAGGTGTTCGCCGACGATGAAGGTGGGCAGCACGCTGATGCCATGCCCGGCGAGCGCGGCAGCGGCAATGTAATCGCCATTGTCCACACGCAGGTTGCCGTGCACCCGCGTGGTCTCCGTCGTGCCGTCGCGTTCCAGTGCAACCTCGTCGCGGCGAGTTGCCAGCGTGTAGATCATGAAGTTGTGCTTGCCCAGATCCGCTGGCAGTTTGGGAACCCCCGCGCGTTCGAGGTAGCCCGGAGCGGCAACCATGACCAGGCAAGCCGAGGCGATGCGGCGAGCGACAAGGGAGGAATCGGCAAGCTTGCCGATGCGGATGGCCAGGTCGAAGCCTTCATCGACCAGGTCGACGAGTCGATCGCTCAATTCCAGTTCAAGTTCGACGCGCGGATAGCGGCGCTGGAATTCGGACAGGGCCGGTGCAAGATGCCGTGTCGAAAAGGAGATCGGTGCGCTGAGGCGCATTCTTCCGCGCGGTTCGACCTGCAGTTCAGCCGCCTCGGCTTCGGCCTCGGCGAGCTGCGCGAGGATCTCGCTGACACGTTGATAGTAGTTGCGCCCGGCATCGGTGAGGCTGACCCGGCGCGTCGTGCGGTTGAGCAGGCGAACGCCGAGGCTTTCCTCAAGGGCCTGGATCAGCTTGCTGGCCAGCGCTCGCGAAATCCCGAGCGCTTCGGCGGCCGCGGTGAAACTGCCGGCTTCGACAACCCGGGCAAACAGTTGCATGCCCTGGAACTTGTCCATCAGAGGATGTCCAGGACCGCTTCCGGCGGCCGTCCGATGGCGGCCTTGCCATTGGCCACGACAATCGGGCGCTGGATCAGGCGTGGGTGCCTGCACATGGCGGCGACAAGATCGTCCTCGGAAAGACCTTCATCGTCGAGGCCGAGCTCCCGGTATTCGGGTTCATCGCTGCGCAGCAGCGCGCGCGCGCCGATGCCGAGCATGCCGAGGATCTTCGTCAACTCCTTGCTGTTCGGTGGATCGGACAGGTAATCGACGATGCGCGGTTCGATGCCGTGATCGCCGAGCAGGGCCAGCGTTGCACGGGATTTCGTGCAACGCGGATTGTGCAGGATGGTGACGTCGCCCACGGCAGTCTCCTTTGGATTGGAGGGCGACTTTGAACGCAACCTCAGCGGTTTGGCAAGCTGCCCGCGACCGGCTCAGAATGCCGGATTGCGGGGCCGCGTCCTGATCTGGCGAAGTTCGCGCATGACAATGAATCGCTCGGCCGACGGGCGATCGGGAAAATGCGCGAGGACGAGGCCATTGTCGGGGCTGCTGACTTCGTAGCGGATCGCCTCGGCAGGCTGCGACTCGATGCGATCGAGTCGGTAGCCGAGGATGTTTGCTTCGGTATGGCGACGGCTCTGCATGGTGATGGGGACCAATCGGGAATTGCCGCAGAGCTTACGAATTCCGTGTGTCCGCCCGGTTAATCCGGTGTTGCCGTCATGTTATTGCAGCGGCCTGACGTGGATCCGGCGAAGAATGCGTGCTGGATCACGGATGGCCCGTGAAGTGTCTTGCAGGTGGGGCTGTTGGCCATGCATCAATTTGCCCGGTGGGCGCTGCTAGAATGTGCGCCGATCGTGGTTTGCGGATGCCCATGTCGGAACGGCAACCATGAGGCAAGGCACTGGGGTTTGGCCGGGCCGGCGGGAATGCCGGACGGGCGGACGCCTGGATTTTGAATTCAACGGGAGAGGAAAATGAAGAAGTTTGTCGTCATGGCCACGCTGGCCCTTGCCGGAATGGGATTTGTCGATGCGGCGCTCGCCCAGGGTGGCAAGCCGGCGGTCGGCGTTGCCGAGTTCAAGAATGAGTCGGGTGCCGGTTGGTGGCGTGGTGGTGTGGGCTGGGAGCTTTCCGGCATGTTGTCCAATGAGTTGTCGAGCACCGGCAGCTTTCGCGTTGTCGAGCGCGCAAAACTCGAGAATGTCCTCGAGGAACAGAATCTGGCCGCCTCCGGCCGGGTTCGCTCCGGAACCGGTGCCAGTATCGGCAAGTTGACCGGTGCCGACTATCTGGTCATGGGTACGGTGACCTCGTACGAGGAAAACACGGCCAGCACCGGCGGCGGCATCAGCTTCAAGGGCATCTCGCTGGGTGGCAAGAAGAGCGAAGCCTATATCGCCGTGGATGTCCGCGTGGTCAATGCAACGACCGGTGAAGTCGATTTCTCGCGCACGGTCGAGGGTCGCACCTCGGGTGGCGGCGTCAGTGTCGGCGTATTCCGTGGAGGTTTCGGTGGATCGCTGGCCAATGAAAAGAACACGCCAGCCGGCAAGGCCATTCGTGCCGTCCTCGTCGAAGTCACCGATTACCTGAGTTGCGTCATGGTCGAGAAGAACGGTTGCGAAGCGGACTATGCGGCGAAGGAACGCAAGCGCCGCGACAGCAACAAGAAGGGCTTGAAGCTCGACTGATCGGGATAGCCAAGCGGCATCGCCAGCAGGCGGCGGAACCTCGGTTCCGCCGTTTTGCGTTGCACGCCTGGAACCGCAACGGAGCGCCGAAGCGGCCGACCGCGTCGGGTTTGCACCATCCGCGGATCAGGAATCGCGACGATTGCCGCCGCCGCGGGGACCCTTGCCGCGCGGGCCGTTGCCCGCCGATTCCGGTCGGCGCCCCTGGCCGCCATGCGGCCTGCCTGGTGCGCGATTGCCGCCGCGTGGCGGGTTCGCCCGCGCGCCTCCAGCAGCTGGATGCTTGCCGCGGTTGCCCCAGACATTGCCATCGGCGGGCTGGGCACGATTGCCCCGCGCATCGTCATATTGCGGATTGCCGCGCGGTGCGCGATTGCCGGACACATCGTCCTGGCGCACATTGCCGCGTGGCGGACGATTGCCCTGGGTGCCTTGGCCGCCCGGGCCGCCGCGTTGCGGATTGCCACGAGGCGGACGGTTGCCGTCGAAGTTCTCGTTTTTCGGCGCGCGATTGCCATGCGCGACGTTGCCATTTGCGTTGGGGTTGTGGAAATTTCCGCCCTGGCCCTGGCCTTGACGGCGTCCGCCGGGCTGGCGATTGCGGCCACCGGGTTGCGGTGAATCGGGGAACCAGGCACGCAGCACAGCCGGATTGAGGCCGGGGTCGACGTATTGCGAACCTGCCGTCGAAGCGGGTTTGCCGCGTGGCCGCGAAGGCCGCGGCCCGCCACCACCACGCGAGCGCTTGCCCTTGTTCGCCGTCGGCGCGCGCCACCCATCATCACGGATACGATCGAACTGGCTGAATTCGCGGGCTTCCTCGGTACGCGTGCTGGTCCAGGCTTGCTGGGTTTTTGGATCCGGGCGGAATTCGGTCGTCGTGCTGCGGCGCTGGCCAATCACCGGTGCCAGGGTCAGGCGTGCTTCGGGTTCGGCCGCGCCACAGAGTTCGCGCAGCACCTTGACCTGATCCGCAGCCAGCTCGACGCTCTTTTCGCGCTTGAGCAGCCGTGGCAGTTCGATGTTGGCATAGCGCACGCGCTTGAGGCGGCTGACCATCAGGCCGACGGCTTCCCACATGCGCCGGACTTCGCGATTGCGCCCCTCGCGGATGACCACGCGGAACCAGGAATGGCTGCCGCCACGACTGATCACGCCAATCTCGTCGAAATGTGCCGGGCCGTCTTCGAGTTCCACGCCACTGCGCAGGCGCTCGATGACTTCGTCGGGAACCTCGCCATGCACGCGGCAGATGTATTCGCGCTCAAGCTCGGAACTGGGATGCATCAAGGCATTTGCCAAGCCGCCATCCGTGGTCAGCAGCAGCAGGCCGGTGGTGTTGATGTCGAGGCGACCGACGGCGATCCAGCGTGCGCCCTTGAGACGCGGCAGGTGCTCGAACACGGTCGGGCGCCCATCCGGATCATCACGCGTGGTCACCACGCCTTCCGGCTTGTTGTAGACGATGACCTGGGCATGCTCGGTGTTGTCACTGATGACGACGAAGCGCTTGCCATCGAGTTCGACGCGATCGCCGGCATGCACGCTGGAGCCAAGCCCGGCGGCGTTGCCGTTGACCAGAACTTCCCCCGCTTCGATGCGGCCTTCGAGCATGCGCCGCGAACCAAGCCCGGCGGTGGCGAGGACCTTGTGCAGGCGTTCTTCAAGTGTGCCGGCGATTTCTTCGGGGGCCGAGCGTTTCAGGGAAAGTACATTGCGTACAGGGGAGGTCATGCATCTTGCTCCGTGGTGTCGGCGTCGGTTGCGGACGCGGACAGGATCGGTGACGAACTGTTTGTTTCAGCCAGCTCGGCGGGTTGCGGATCGGTGTCGCCGGGGATGACATCGTCTTCCGGGGATTCATTGTTGGGGAGTTGCGCGGCCGCTTCGGCCAGCCCCTGCGCGTCGTTGTCGACGACGACGGCAAGCGCTTCGTCGGCAGGCGGACCCAGGGCCAGTTGCGGATCGAGATCTTCGATGTCGCGGATCTCGCCGAGCGAGGGGAGCTCGTCCAGCGACTTCAGGTTGAAGTAATCGAGGAAACCACGCGTGGTGCCGAACAGGGTTGGCTTGCCTGGCACGTCGCGGTGTCCGACCACGCGGATCCATTCGCGTTCCTCGAGGGTCTTGATGATGTGCGTGGAAACCGCAACGCCGCGGATCTGCTCGATTTCGCCGCGCGTGATCGGCTGGCGATAGGCGATCAAGGCGAGGGTCTCGAGCAGGGCGCGCGAATAGCGGCTCGGCCGCTCGGTCCACAGTCGCGCAACCCAGGCATGCACGTCGCGTCGGACCTGGTAGCGGAATCCCGAGGCAACCTCGACCAGCTCGATGCCGCGCGTTTCGCAATCGGCTTGCAGGGATTCGATCGCGCGGGCGATGTCGTCATGGCTGGTTGCTTCGTTTTCGCCAAACAGGGCGAGCAACTGCGTGGTCGTCAGCGGGTTGCCGGCGGCCAGCAGGGCGGCCTCGACGATACGTTTGAGGAGTTCGAATTCAATCATGTGCAGGGCGTTCAATCGGCGATGGCCAGCGATTTCAGGTAGATCGGTGCCAGCGCTTCACCCTGGGATATCTCCACGAGGTGTTCCTTGGCCAGCTCCAGGATGGCGAGGAAGGTCACGATGATTCCGTGGCGTCCCTCGCTGATGTCAAACAGGGTTTCAAAGCGATGGAACTCGCCATTGTCGAGCGCCTTCAGCACGTCGCTCATGCGGTTGCGTACCGACAGCGCCTCTCGCTGGATGGCGTGATGGGTGAACAGGTCGGCGCGGTTGAGTACATCCTTGAGCGCCAGCAGCAATTCGCGCAGGTCGACCGGCGGCGGCAGGCGGATGATGTTGCGATCCGGGACATAGGCCGAGGCAACGGCACTGTCGCGCTCCAGTCGCGGCAATTCGTCGATATCCGCTGCGGCCTTCTTGAAGCGCTCGTATTCCTGCAGGCGGCGAATCAGCTCCGCACGCGGATCATCTTCGATGTTCTCGGCATCGGGAGGGCGTGGCAGCAGCAGGCGTGACTTGATCTCGGCGAGGATGGCGGCCATCACCAGGTATTCGGCAGCGAGCTCAAGCCGCAATTCCTGCATCAGATCGATGTAGTCGACATATTGGCGGGTGATTTCGGCAACCGGGATATCAAGGATGTCGAGGTTCTGCCGGCGGATCAGGTAGAGCAGCAGGTCCAGCGGCCCCTCGAATGCATCGAGGATGACTTCCAGGGCATCCGGCGGGATGTAGAGATCCTGCGGCATCTGCAGCACCGGCTCTCCACGCACGATCGCCAGCGGCATTTCCTGCTGCTGCGGAACCGGCGGGAAGGCCGAGGCGGATTCGTCTTGCTGGATTTGGGGTTCGGCTGTCGGGCTGTTCATATCCGATCCGGTTGCCCGACGCCTCACGGCGTGGGTCATGCGCAGATCTCGCTTGGCAAGGATTCAATCGGTCGATACGGGCTGACCGCTCGCGCGTGGCTGGTGACGGAACACCGCAACCATGCGAATGACGAATGACACGAATCGATGGACCGATCCGATGCCGTCAATGAAACTACTGTCGAAACATCAATGCCGTTTGGTCCGGCGACAAGCGGAATCGCGCAGTGCAGAACGGGCAGAGGATTCCGTGCCCGCGCAACGATTCGACGACTTGCTGTGTACTGCCTGCGCTTTCACCCGGCTTCCACCGTTCCGGATGTGACGCAAGGACAGGAGTCCGGTCGTGCAACACGCATTCGACCGTCAATTGACGGGCGGACAGTCGCAAACCAAGGGTTCGGGCGCAAGACTAAGCCCAATCGAGGGCGGAAGTCCAGCAATTCCGTTGCGCCGGTTCGTTGCCTTGGCAGGCGCAACAGGCGCTTCGCTGGCACTTCGCATCGGCTAACATAGTCGACCCTTATCGGATTACGATTTCATGTGGTACGCAATCACCGGTCACGACAATCCGGGAACCGCCGGGCTGCGCAGCACCAATCGTGCCGCCCACCTGGCCCGGCTGCACGAACTGCACGAGCGCGGAAAGTTGTTGCTCGCCGGACCATTCCCGGCGATCGACAGCGAGGATCCGGGGCCGGCCGGATATACCGGCAGCCTGATCGTCGCCGAGTTCGACGATATCGCCGCGGCACGGCTGTGGGCGGATGCCGATCCGTACCTTGCAGCAGGCGTCTACCGTGAAGTCGACATCAGGCCCCTGCGCAAGGTCCTGCCGTGATCGACCGGGTTGCGGCGATCCGCTTGCGCCTCGAAGACGGCCTGCAGCCGATCGAGTTGCAGATCAACGACGACAGTCATCGTCATGCCGGCCATGCCGGAGCCCGCGATGGCCGGGGTCATTTCAGCATTCGTATCATCAGTCCGGTTTTCGACGGACTTTCACCGCTGGCACGTCATCGCGCGGTCTATGCCGCGCTTGGCGAACTCATGCAAACCGACATTCACGCGTTGGCCATCGATGCCCGCACGCCCCTGGAAAGCCAATGATTGCACGCCATCCGATTCGATTTCCCGCCTTCTTCCTGGCCGTGGCCACGATCCTCGCCGCCTGTTCGGGCGGAGAGCGCAACGCGGCCTTGCCATCCAGCCTGCCGATTGCCGAGACCGTCAACGGCGAGCGCGTGCCGCAGGTATTGCTCGACGCGCTGGCGCGCGAACGCAAGCTCGATCTGGCCGTTGCAGAGCAGCGCGCGGCGGCGATCAGCGAGTTGACCGATTACATCCTGCTCGATCAGGTATCGCGGGCCGAGGACTACGCCAAGGACCCGCAGTTTGCCGCGCAAGTGGAGTTGAACCGCTTGCAGGGCAATGCCAATGCCACGATGAGCAGGTTCCGCAGCACCACGCAAGTCGATGACAGCGTGCTGCAGACCGAGTACCGGCAGCAGATCACCAAGGCCGGGCGCTCCGAATACGATTTCAGCCAGCTCCTGTTCGCCAGCGAAGACGATGCACTGAAAGCGGCAGGCGAGGCGATGAGCCAGCCCTTTGCCCAGGTCTTCGAGCGTTGGCGCAAGCAAGCCCTGCAGGCGCGCGCCTACCAGCGGGTTCGACCCAACCAGTTGCCGCCGGCGCTTGGCACGGCCCTGGCTGCGCTCAAGTCCGGCGAGACGAGCAAGGTGCCGGTGCATACCGAGTACGGTTGGCATGTCCTCAATGTCGGCGCGATTTCACCGTTCGTGCCGCCCACGTTCGAGCAGCTCAAGGACAGCATCCGCGAAACCGTGTTGAACCAGTTGAGCCAGCAGCGCCTGAAGAAGCTGCGCGACAACGCAACCGTGGTTGCCGAAACGCCCGCTGCAGCCGTCGTCGAGGCAGCGGCGAAACCCGCCGATGCCAAGCCCGCTGAAAAGCCCGCGAACTGATCCACCAGGGACGAACGCTGCATGCGACTGACTACCATCAAACTGGCCGGGTTCAAGTCTTTTGTCGACCCGACGACCCTGCATCTGCCGACCAACATGTCCGCCGTGGTCGGGCCGAACGGCTGCGGCAAGTCGAACATCATCGATGCGATCCGCTGGGTCATGGGCGAGAGCGCGGCAAGCCGCCTGCGCGGCGATTCGCTGACCGATGTCATCTTCTCCGGGTCGAGCGCACGCAAGCCGGTAAGCCAGGCCGTCGTCGAACTGGTCTTCGACAATTCCGATGGCACGGTCACCGGTGAATACGCGCACTACAACGAGATCTCGGTCAAGCGCCTGGTCAGCCGTGACGGCCAGTCGCAATATTTCCTCAACGGCACACGCTGCCGGCGTCGCGACATCACCGACCTGTTCCTCGGCACCGGCCTCGGCCCGCGCAGTTACTCGATCATCGAACAGGGCATGATCAGCCAGATCATCGAATCCGATCCCGAGCAATTGCGTGTGCATCTGGAGGAAGCCGCCGGCATTTCCCGCTACAAGGAGCGGCGCAAGGAAACCGAGAGCCGGATCAAGGCGACGCGGGAAAACCTCGATCGCGTCACCGATGTGCGCGACGAGGTCGACAAGCAGCTCGAACACCTCAAGCGGCAGGCGCGGGCAGCCGAACGCTGGCAGGAGTACCAGGCACAGCACAAGCGCAAGGAAGCCGAACTCAAGGCAGTCAACTTGCGCGAGGCGCGCGCGGATCTGGATTCGCAATCCGGCACGCTGCGCCAGGCCGAACTGGCCATCGAGCAACAACTGGCCGAGCAACGCCAGCGCGAGGCGCAGATTGAAACCGGCCGCGAGGCGCACACCATGGCCAGCGAGCATCTGAACTCGGTGCAGGGCGAGGTCTACAAGGTCGGTGCCGAGATTGCCAGGGTCGAACAGCAGATCGAGCACAGCCGCGTGCTGGCCGAGCAGCTCGAACGCGCGCGCCTGGAAACCGAACGCGCGCACCACGAACTGGCCGAGCATATCGCCACCGACACCGCCCAGGTCGAATCGCTGCGGCTGACCTTGAGCGACTCCGCGCCGCAACGCGAGGCCTTGCATGAGGCGGTCGAGAATGCCGTCGAAGCGCTGCGGGTCGCCGAAGCCAACCTGGCCGAATGGCAGGAGCACTGGGATGTCTATTCGCGATCGAGTTCGGAAGCCGCACAGGCCGCCGAGATCGAACGCACCCGTCTTGATTATCTTGACCGCCAGTGCGTCGAAGCCGATCGCCGCCGTGAGGCCCTGGAAGCCGAAAGGAAGGCGGCCGACCTCGCCGAGCTGGGTCGCATGCTGGAGACGCTCGATGGCGAGCAGGACCTGCTGCGCGAGAAGGTTGAAGCCTTGTCGGCCACGCTCGACGAGCGCCGCCAGACCTTCGAAGGGATCGTCGAATCGGAACGCGGCCTGCAGACGGCGCTGAGCGGCAAGCGTGGCGAACTGGAGAAATCGCGTGGTCGTCTCGCTTCACTTGAAGCCCTGCAGCATGCGGCGCTGGCCGACGATGCGGGCCGGGTCGACGCATGGCTCAATCGTCTCGGCATCAGCGGTACGCGTCGCCTTGGCGAAGTCCTCGATGTCGACAACGGCTGGGAGCGCGCCGTGGAGACCGTGCTGCAGGGTTGGCTCGATGCGGTGCTCATCGAGTCGCCCGAGGATCTGCAGGCTGAAATGGCCCAGCTCGCCGAGACCGATCTGACCTTGCTGGCCAGTGCCAGCGGCGAGGGCAGCGGCCCGGCCGGCACCCTGGCTGCGCACGTGCGCGGGCCGGTTGCGGCGCTGAACCTGCTCGCACGCATACGTACTGCCCATTCCCTGGTCGAAGCGCGCCGCTTGCTCGGCGATCTCGGCTGGGGTGAATCGATCATCACCGCCGACGGCGAATGGATCGGCAAGGATTTCGCACGCATCGCGCGCGCCCAGGGCTCACAGGTTGGCGTGCTCGCCCGCGAGCGTGAAATCGCCGAATTGTCGAGCCGCATAGAGCAGCTTGGCGTCGAGATCGACGAGCATGCGAGCGAGCTGGAGAACTCGCGGCTCGCGCGCATCGATGCCGAGCGCGAGCGCGACGATGCCCAGCGCGAGACCCATGCCGGGCATCGCCGCCTGGCCGAGATTTCCGGTCAGTTGCAGAGTCATCGCGGCCGTCTCGACAGCGCCCAGGAGCGCTTGCTGCGCGTCGATGCGGAGTTGGCCGAGTTGCTCGCCAAGCTGGATGAGGATCACGCGCAGATCCGCGAGGCGCGGGGCCGCCTGGATGGCGCGGTAGAGCGCATGGGCGAACTTGAGCAGCAGCGCCAGCAACTTGATTCCGGACGTCGTCAATTGCTCGAGGCGCGCGAGGAAGCGCGCATGAATGCGCGTGAGGCGCGCGACACCGAACATCAGGCGGCGCTGTCGGTCGAGTCGAAACGCTCGGCCCTGGGTTCGCTCGAACAATCCTTGCAGCGAATGCTGGCGCAGTTGGCCCAGCTAGATTCACGGCGTGGCGAGATTGCCAGCCAGCTCGAATCGCGCGGAGATCCGCTGGCCGAGCTGGAGTCCGAACGCCAGCTCTGCCTCAACCAGCGCTTGCTGGTCGACCGACAGCTGGTCGAGGCGCGCAAGGCGCTGGAGGAGCAGGATGCGCAAATGCGCACGTTTGAAATCGAGCGCAACCGGATTGTCGACAGCCTGACCGAGCGTCGAGAGCACCTGTCGAGCCTGCGCCTCAGCGAACAGGAACGCCGCCTGCACGCGCAAAGCCTCGAGGCGGCGATTGTCGAGGCCGGATTCGCCATCGACGCCTTGCTTGCCGAGCTGCCGGAGGAAATCGACGCCGAGCGCTGGCAGAAGGATCTCGACGAGCTGGAGCAGAAGATCCACCGCCTGGAGCCGGTCAACCTCGCTGCCATCCAGGAATACGAGGAGCAGTCGCAACGCAAGGTCTACCTGGATGCGCAGTTGACCGATCTCGGCACGGCCCTGGAGACCCTCGAAGCGGCAATCCGCAAGATCGACCGGGAGACCCGCCAGCGCTTCAAGGACACCTTCGACCGGGTCAATGCCGGCGTGCAGGAGTTGTTCCCGAGGCTGTTTGGCGGCGGCCAGGCCTATCTCGAACTGACTGGCGAGGATCTGCTGACGACCGGCGTCTCGATCATGGCGCGTCCACCCGGCAAGCGCGTCACCTCGATCTCCCTGCTTTCCGGTGGCGAGAAAGCGATGACCGCGGTGGCCCTGGTGTTCGCGATCTTCCGCCTCAACCCGGCACCGTTCTGCCTGCTTGACGAGGTCGATGCACCGCTCGACGAGGCCAACGTCGGGCGCTTTTCGGCGATGGTGACCGAGATGAGCCAGAACGTTCAGTTCATCTTCGTCACCCACAACAAATCCACGATGGAAGCAGCCAGCCAGCTCTGCGGCGTCACCATGCGCGAACCCGGCGTTTCGCGCCTGGTGCAGGTGGATCTCGCCGAAGCCGCTAAACTGGCAGGGGCAGCCTGAGGAGAGCGCATGGAGCAGCAAGCATTGAGCGCGACTGAAATGCGCGTGATCATTTTCGTCATCGGCATGATCGTGCTCGCCCTGATCTACTTCTTCGGCCGCCCGCGCAAGCCCGGCCAGGGGCGCAGGACGCTGTTTCGCAACACGCAAGGCACGCGAGTCGAGCCGACTTTCGATGGCGATCCCGGCATCGAGGTGGAGGACGATTCCGCGCAGGCCGGCGAGCAATTCGACCTGCTCGGCGGAATGGAGGGCGGCAACATCGATGAACGTGTCGAGCCCGTGGCGAAAAAGCGTGCCCGGCGCGCGTCGAAGCCCTTGGTCGGACTGCGGCCGGATCTGCCGATTGAACGCATCGTGACCCTTTTCGTCACCGCCCGGGACGGCACGATGATCGCCGGTGCCGACCTGGTCGTGGCTGCAGAGAAGGCCGGCCTGGAGTTTGGTGATCGCGGAATTTTCCATCGCATGCTGGCCGGAAAGGCGGAGGCCGGACCGGTCTTCAGCATGGCCAACATGCTCAAGCCCGGCAATTTCGACATGGCCCGGATTGAATCGCTCGACACGCAGGGCGTGACCCTGTTCATGGCCTTGCCGGGCCCGCTGCCGGCACTCGATGCCTGGGACGCGATGTTGCCGACTGCCCAGCGTCTGGCCGAGCTGCTGGATGCGAACCTGCTTGATGAAAAGCATGGCGCGCTCGGACGCCAGGGTATTGCCCATATCCGCGACGGACTGCGTGCCTGGGATCGCCAGCAGGAAAGCGGGCAGATCCGGCCAAACTGGCAATCCGGGAAGTAGCGATTCCCGATCAGTCGCGCCGCCGTTGGTAGTGTGAAAGCTCAAGTGCCCGTGGGCATCATGCGTGTGTCGCCCATCCGGCGAACATTCCCACTGAGGAGACGCAACGTGAGCAAGCAGGTCAAGGTGATCAAGCAGGTCAAGGCAGGCAATGTGGCCAATGTCGACACGGCGCAAAAGGTCTGGTTGGCCGGGCTTGGCGCGTTCTCGATCGCACAGAAGCAGGGCACGGTCCTGTTCGAAAGCATGGTCGGCGAAGGCAAGGCCTTCCAGGTACGCAGCGAGAAGCTGGCGCGCAAGGTTTCAGCCGAAGTGAAGAAGGTCCTCGACAGCCGCATGCAGCCGATCCGCATCCGCCTCGATGCGCTGCGCAGCGAGGCCGAAGCAAAGCTTGAACTGGGTGTCGGTCGGGTCATGTCCTACGCCGGAATTCCCTCGAAGGCCGATGTGGATGCGCTGATTGCGCGCGTCGACAAGCTTTCACGCCAGTTGCGTGCAGCCAAATAAGCGCACTTGCAGCAGCTTTGAGTAGGACGGCCGCCTTGTGCGGCCGTTTTATTGCCAGGGATGGCATGTATGCCTGCAATGCAGGAGCTACTGCAGGCATTTGCCAGGGATGGCATGTATGCCTGCAATGCAGGAGCTACTGAAGGAATTTGCCAGCGATGGCATGTATGCCTGCAATGCAGGAGCTATTGCAGGCAACGCGCTCAGCGCAGGTAGGCGCTGGCGAGCGTATTCAGATGCAGGCGTTCGGAGTCGCGCAGGAATGGCGCGATCAGCATCATCACCTGGTGGATGCCGCGGCCGATGTCGAGCTGGCCGGATTCGCTCTTGCCATGGCGCACGGCATCGAAATTGAGCCAGAACGTCGCCACCAGCACGATGTTTTCGGCTGTGGCGCGGATCTCGTCGGCACTGGCGCGGAAGATGCCGGCGGCGGCAAGCCCGCGCATCACACCGGCGGCGTTTTCCGAGGCGCGCTTGAGGATTCGCGAGAAGTGCAGGCGCAGCTTGCGATTGCGTGAAAGGATGTCGACGAGGTCCCGATAGACGAAGCGGAAGTCCCACATGCATTCGAAGATGAGGTGCAACTGCAGCCAGACATCCTCGAGATTCGGCAGGCGGTCATCGGGCACGACCAGGGCACCATCGATGCGCTGTTCATAACGCGCAAACAGCTGGCCGATGATGTCGTCCTTGTTGCGGTAGTGGTAATAGAGGTTGCCCGGACTGATGCCGAGCTCGTCAGCGATGTGATTGGTGGTGACGTTCGGCTCGCCCTGGGTGTTGAACATCGCCAGGGCGGTTTCGAGGATCAGCTCGCGGGTTTGACGCGCCATGAGGTGTCCCTGCGAGTCGGCGAAGCGCTGCTCAGGCGCTCAGCTTGGCGACCAGATCGATGTACTTTTGCTGTGCTTCGCTCTGCGAGGTGCCCTTGAGCTTCGCCCAGGCCTCGTACTTGGCGGTGCCGACAAAATCGAAGAAACCGGGTTTCGGGCCGGAGACGTCACCATCGGCACCCTGCTTGTACAGGGCGTACAGCTTGAGCAGGGTGTCATTGTCGGGCCGCTCGGCCAGTTTCTTGATGTCTTCGGCGGCTTTATCGAAGCTGGCTTGAAGCTTTGACATGGGATTTCGACCTGGTTGGTTGCGCCCCCTGCGCTCGAACTTTCTATCATGCACCCCGAAGCCGGTCAACGCGATTGCGCATGCGTGGCAAGGAAATCGTCGCCCGACTATGCTGTCCACGAGGCGGCGTCCGCGCGCGTCGGCTGCGGCGGAATCATTGCGAATTTTTCAATCTGGAATGGAGTGGGGAGATGACATATTTCGTGACCGGTGCAACCGGATTCATCGGGCGGCACCTGCTGGAAAAACTGCTGTTGCGCAAGGGCCGGATCTATTGCCTGGTGCGCAAGGAGTCGCTGCCGAAATTCAATGACCTGTGCGCGCGCCTGGGTGCCGGCAAGGATCGCCTGGTTGCAGTTACCGGCGATCTGGGCAAGCCGCGACTTGGCGTGACGCCAGCCATGCTGAAGAACCTCAACGGCAAGGTCACGCACTTCTTCCATCTCGCCGCACTCTATGATTTTGCCGCCGACGAAAGCAGCCAGGTCACCGCAAACATCGACGGCACGCGCCACGCCCTGCAGTTGGCCGAGGCGATCAAGGCCGGATGTTTCCATCACACCAGTTCGATCGCCGCCGCCGGCTTGTATCCCGGCGTCTTTCGCGAGGACATGTTCGATGAGGCGGAAGGGCTCGACAATGTCTACTTCCGCACCAAGCATGAATCCGAAGGCCTCGTGCGCAAGGAGTGCAAGCGTCCATTCCGCATCTACCGGCCGGGCATCGTCATCGGCAATTCGCAAAATGGTGAAATGGACAAGATCGACGGGCCATATTATTTCTTCGGCCTGATCAAGAAATTGCGCGAAGTCCTGCCGCCGTGGATGCCGACCATCGGCATCGAGGGTGGACGCCTGAACCTGGTGCCGGTCGACTGGGTTGCCGCGGCCATGGACCACATTGCCCATCAGCCCAAGCTGGATGGGCATTGCTTCCATCTGACCGACCCGGCACCACGACGCATTGGCGAGGTGCTCAACATCTTTGCCGAAGCAGGCCATGCGCCGAAGATGAGCATGCGCCTGGACGCGCGCATGTTCGCCTTCATCCCCAGTGCGGTACGCCACGCCTTGTCCAACCTGCCGCCGGTGCGACGCATGGTCAACGTGTTCCTGCGTGATTTCGGCATACCGGTCGAGGTCATGCGCTTCATCAACTATCCGACGCGCTTCGATACCCGGGAAACCGATCGCGCCCTGCGCGGCTCGAAGATCAAGCTGCCCAAGCTGCAGACCTACGCCTGGCGCCTGTGGGATTACTGGGAGCGTCATCTCGATCCGGCCTTGTTTGTCGATCGCTCCTTGTCGGGCAAGGTCCGGCGCAAGGTCGTGGTCATCACCGGCGGCTCGTCAGGGATCGGCAAGGCGGTCGCGATCAAGGTCGCGGCAGCCGGCGCCAAGGTAGTCATCTGCGCACGCGGCGAAGATGAGTTGGCCGCCGCCAAGCTGGAAATCGAGAGTGCCGGGGGCACCTGCCACACCTACAAGGTCGATCTCGCCGAACTGGCTTCGTGTGACAGCTTCGTCAAGCAGGTCCTGGACGAGCATGGCACGGTCGATGTCCTGATCAACAACGCCGGACGCTCGATTCGCCGGGCGATCGCATCGAGTTACGACCGCTTCCACGACTTCGAGCGCACCATGCAGCTCAACTACTTCGGTTCGCTGCGCCTGATCATGGGTTTCCTGCCGAAAATGGCCGAACGCCATCGTGGCCACATCATCAATATTTCCTCGATCGGCGTACTCACCAATGCACCGCGCTTTTCCGCCTACGTGGCATCGAAGGCTGCACTCGATGCCTTCTCGCGTTGTGCCCAGGCGGAGTTCTCCGACCAGGGCATCAATTTCACCACCATCAACATGCCCCTGGTGAAGACGCCGATGATCGCGCCGACCAAGATGTACGATTCGGTGCCGACCCTGAGCCCGGAAGAGGCGGCGGACCTGGTTGTCGGGGCGATCATCGAACGCCCGGTCCGGGTTGCCACACGTACCGGAGTATTCGCCCAGCTGTTCTACTCCGTGTCACCGCGCGCCTACGAGATCGTCATGAACACGGCATTCCGCCTGTTCCCCGATTCGTCGGCGGCGAAAGGGCTCAAGGGCGTGCGTGAGGAAAAGCAGCAAGGCCCATCGTCGGAACAGGTGGCCTTTGCCGCCTTGATGCGTGGCGTGCACTGGTAGGGCACGGATGCGCCAACGGATCCGGAGTTGGCGTCAGCATTCGCCTGCGCCAGCTCCTGCGTTGTCGGCATACAGGCCATCCATGGCCATAAAACTCCTCGTCAGCGGGTGACGAGGGGTTTGTGCAGGAGGTTTGCAGATTACCTGGCGGAGGGTTTCTTCTTCGCCGCCGCCTTCTTCGCGGGCGCGGCCTTCTTTTTTGCGGCAACGCTGCTGCCCTTGCCGCTGACCTGCTTGAGCTGGGCGGATTCGAGCTCGCGGGCAACGTCGGCCAGTTCGTCCCTGACCCGTGTCACCGAGCGGGTCGCGCCGCTCTTGCTCGAGGTCGGGCGGGTGGCTGGCTTGGCTGCCGGTTTGGCATTCAGCTTGTGCACTTCGCGGGCGAGTTCCTCGACACGCTGGGTCAGCGCCTTCACTTCCGTGCTGCCGGGGACGCCAAGGTGGTTCAGCGCCCGCGAAACGCGGTTCTCGAAGACCTTTTCAAGCTTGTCCCAGGTCTCCTGGCTGCGTTCCTTGACCTGGCCCACCGCTGCTTCGACCGCGCCGCGTGCTTCGTCGGCCTTGCCTGCGGTCAGCTTGCGGGTCTTCTGCTCCAGCGAGACACCCTCGCGCACCAGGGCTTCGAACAAGCGCGTGCCTTCATCCTGGGCCTTGGCAAAGGCACCGAGACCGGCCAGCCAGATGTGCTGCGCGGATTCGACAATCGATTTTCCGCTGGCGCGAGCTGCCGGCTTGCTCGGAGCGGGGTTGGCTTTCGATTTCAGCTTCGGCTTGGGCTTGGACATTTCGGGTTCCTTCGATGGAGTGGGCACGGGCGCGCCCGGATGAGGACTCATTCTATCGGTGGCCGATAGAGCAAGTAATCGATGAATGGCAACCGCTCACGAGTTTGTCGATGACGCTTTGCCGCGCACCGGCGCGGTATTCCTGCGTGCCGGCGTGCGCCGCTTGCGCGCCGGCTTTTCCTGTTCCAGCGCGCGATCAAGATCTTCCAGTGCCCGGTGCAGTTGCGAAGTCGCTTGCGAGCGCCGCGGCGGCTTTTGTTCGAGGCCTGCCAGCAAGGTGCGATCAGGGTCGTCGAGGACGCCGTCGCGCAAGCTCAGGCCATGTCGTTGCAGCAGCGGGCCAAGAACCTTGCGATGCCGGCGCAGGTCGTTCAAGGTCGATTGATAGGCATGTTCGGCGAGGTCGTGGCGATTGGCAAAGCTGAAGATGTTGGTGAAGAACATGTCCGTGTCGTCGTTTTCAGGCTCGATCAGGAGCAGGTCCGATCCGCTGTACTTGCGCTCGTACTTGGGAATGCTCGCCTGCATGCGCGACTGCAGCAGGGTGCGGAACATCTGCGACAGCACGACCGGCAGGCCGCCTTCGATCAGGCTGCTTGGCGAACCCTTGCCGAGGGCACTGGCCGTGGCGGTGTCGATCGGGACCAGGGGATTGATCGCAAGCACCAGGTCGGCACCCGCTTCCATCGCCACCGATGCATGCACGGTATGGCGCAAGGCGCCGTCGACGTGATAGCGGCCATTGATGAGCACCGGCGGATACAGTCCGGGCAGGGCGGAACTGGCCTCGATCGCGCGCGAGATCGGTACATCGTCGTAGCCGGGTGTACCGAAGCGGATTGCCTGGCCGCTGTCCAGTTCGACGGCGACGATGACCAGCTTGCGCCCCAGTTCGCGGAAATCATTGCTGCGGCCATGCGCGGTGAATGCCTTGCGCATGAAGCGTTCGATCGCCTCGTTGTCGAACAGGCCGGTGGGCAGGATGCTGCCGAGCTTGATCAGGCTGTCGCTGACGCGAAGGTCGAAGGGATGTCTGGCGAACTCGGCAAGTCCGCTCAGCAGGAGGCGCGGCATGCCGGAAAGCCGGCGCAGGTATTCCCAGATTGCCGGGCGCACGAAATCCTCGGCCTTGAACTTGAACTGGTCGGAATCGTTGCTGACGAAGATGCGGCAAAGTTCGGTGGTGGTCAGGCGATTGGCCAGGCTGGCGGCGATATAGGCACCCGAGCTGATGCCGACATAGACATCGAGCGCATTCATGTCCAGGCCTTCGATGGCGTCATCGAGGGCACGCATGGCACCGACCTCGAAGATCCCGCCGATCGGGCCGCCGCCGGCAACGGCGAGGCCGATCTTCGAACGGGTCGAGCTGCGGACGGGCTTGTGCGCGGCCTTGATGACGAGCATCAGTTGATCTGCTCGTCGAGGTGGCGGTTGATCTCGCTTTCAATCATCGACTTCATCATGCCCATGACGAAACCCAGCTTGGCGTGCACATGGACCTCGCCTTTTTCCAGGGCGATGTGGCCGTCGACGCCACTGCGCGAAAAGGCCAGCGTGTTGCCTTCCCAGTCGCATTCCAGATCGAATTCCTTGGCCATGGACTTGGCCAGCTTGTTGACCGCCTTGCGCGCTTCGGCAATTGAGAGTTGGTGTTTGCGCCGAATATCGATTTGCGCCATGCAGGTTCTCCGGTTCCGGCAACACGGGGGCGTTGCGCGGCAATGCCTATGATGCCTCAGGATCCGATGTTGCAGAAGCTCCTGCCGAGGCTTTCCGTTCCCCTGCGGCGCCCACTGTGCGGCATGCCTGGCACGCCGGGGCGATGACGCCGCCAGTCCCTGGCGCAAAGGCCGGGAACGCCCGCGAAAGGGCAGGTGTCACGCTTGCTTCATCCTGCTAAAGTGCCGACACCTTGCCAGCGCGTGCACCGATGCGTCTAAGTTTTTCCAGCGGAGAACATGCGGATGTCCTCGTCGAGGGCGGCGTCACCGGCATTGGTGCCGCGCAGGACAATGCGATCAGGCTCGAATTCGGCGGCGTCCAGCCCTGGCACGCACGCCTGGTGATCGACAAGCGCGGCGCGATCCTCGAAGTGCTCGATCCGCGGGCACGGACCCACGTCAACGCGCGACCGATCGTCGAAAAGGCCCTGCTCAGGCTCGGCGACGTGGTCAGTTTTGATTCCGTCGCCGTGACACTGAAACCCGACAGCGACAAGGCGATCGATACACGCGTGCCAGCCGAGGCCACCAGCGGGACACCCCGCGAGTTCTCGCGCGTGGTCCTGCGTGGTGTTTCCGGCGTCCACTACGGCAAGACGATCGGCGTGGGCGCGCGCCTGGTCATCGGCAATGGCAGCCGCGGGCTGGATATCGACGAGCCGCAAACGGGCGAGCTGCACGCCTCGATCGATGCAACCGAAGAGGCCATTCATTTTCGTGACATCGGTTCGGCACATGGCACTGAAATCAACGGTGTGCTGGTGAAGACCGCCGTGCTGCATCCGGGTGACCAGATCAACTTCGGGCGCAACCGCTTCGTCCTTGAAGCGCCAGGTTATCCGCTGCGCGGGCAGAGCATGCCGACACCGGCCAACCAGGCACCCGCCATCACCCAGACCCTCGATGCCATCCAGATCGACGATCCCGTGCCGTCAGCACCGCCCGTCGAGGACAGCGGATCGGGCATCTGGTGGCTGATCGTCGCCGCAGGGTTGATCGGGCTGGCGATTGCCGCCCTGATCTGGTTCGGCAACTACTGACTCGATCCGTCCGCGGATCGCCCCACGCCGAAAGCATCATGCGCAGCCTGACCCGGCTGCCTCGGCCTGCAACCACGCAGCTTGACCGAGGCGCAGGCCATGCTTCGCAATTTGCGGCCGCATGCAGGCATCCGCGCAGCATGGCCGCGCCTTTCCGCCGGCGACAAGCGGGCGTCGTGGCGCGCTGCGGCAGTGCGATGCTGCGGGAGGGATTGGTCCAGCAAAGCCCTGTTTTCCAATCGACTTGCAGACATGCTGCAATGCGACATATCGTTGTGACCCGGCAGCGGCGGCCTTGCGCTGCGCTGCTTTTCCTCCAATGACGATCCACGGGAGTTGCGCGTGACGCGTGCCCACAATTTCAGTGCCGGCCCGGCCGCCTTGCCGGAAGAGGTCTTGATCCAGGCCCGCGAGGAGATGCTCGAATGGGGCGGTGCGCGTGCGTCGGTGATGGAGATCAGCCATCGCGGTCGTGATTTCGTGGCCTTGGCCGAGGAGTCCGAGGCGGATCTGCGCACCTTGATGGCCATTCCCTCGAACTATCGCGTGCTCTTCCTGCAAGGCGGGGCCACCCAGCATTTCGCGCAGATCCCGATGAATTTCGCGAGGCCCGACCAGGTCGCCAATTACGTTGTCAGTGGTGCCTGGGGTGAAAAAGCGGTCAGGGAAGCAAAGCCCTACGTGCAGGCTCGCATCAGCGCAAGTTCTCTGGATTCCGGCTACACGCGGATCCCGCCGCGTGCCGGCTGGGATCTGGATGCCAACGCGGCGTACGTGCATTACACGCCGAACGAGACGATCCATGGCGTCGAGTTCCAGGAAATCCCCGAAGTGGGCGAGATCCCCCTGGTCGCCGACATGTCCTCGGACATACTTTCGCGACCCATCGATGTCTCGAAGTTCGGCCTGATCTACGCCGGTGCGCAGAAGAACATCGGTGCCTCGGGCCTGGTCATCCTGATCATTCGCGAGGACCTGCTCGAGCGCTGCCCGGACAACATCGCGCGCATCTTCAATTACGCCGAACACGCCGCCAATCATTCCCTGTTCAACACGCCGAACACCTGGGGCTGGTACCTGTCCTCGCTGGTGTTCAAGTGGCTGCAGGCGCAAGGTGGCGTCACCGTCATCGGCGAGCGCAACCGGATCAAGGCCGAACGCCTGTATGCGGCCATCGACGATTCCGGTTTCTACACGAATCCGGTCAGCGTGGATGCGCGCTCGTGGATGAATGTGCCGTTCTTCCTGCCGCGCGCCGAGTTGAATCCGCTGTTTCTCGAAGAGGCCGACGCCCGCAACCTGATCGGCCTCAAGGGGCACAAGCTGCTCGGCGGCATGCGTGCATCGATCTACAACGCGACGTCGCTGGCGGCGGTTGAGGCATTGATCGATTTCATGGGTGATTTCGCACGTCGTCACGCGTGAGGGTGATCCTCACGGGACGCTCAGGATTCGGTCAACTCGGGGTATGCGGCCATGAACAATGACGAAGGGCAAAAATCGGCACCCAGGGATCTGGCCGAGGTGCGTGCGCGCATCGACAGCATCGACCGCAATATCCAGACCTTGATTGCCGAACGCGCGCGCTGGGCGCATCAGGTCGGCCTGGCCAAGGGGCCGCTGGCGGCGGCAGTCGACTACTACCGGCCCGAACGCGAGGCGCAGGTCCTGCGCATGGTTGTCGATCGCAACGAAGGCCCGCTCAGCGATGAAGTGCTCGTGCATGTCTTCCGCGAGATCATGTCGGCCTGCCTGGCCCAGCAGGAGCCGCTGAAGATCGGCTACCTCGGCCCCGAAGGCACCTTCAGCCAGCAGGCCGTGCTCAAGCATTTCGGACGCTCCGCCCATGGCCAGCCGATGGCCAGCATCGAGGAGGTGTTCCAGGAAGTCGAGAACGGCAACGCCGATTTTGGCGTGGTTCCGGTTGAGAATTCAGGCGAGGGCACGATCCAGGTCACCCTCGACATGTTCCTCACCTCGGGCCTGAAGATCTGCGGCGAAGTCGAGTTGCGCGTGCACCAATACCTGTTTTCGCGCAGCGGGCGCATCGAGGACATCGAGCGCATCTACTCGCATCCGCAGTCGTTCGCGCAAACCCAGACCTGGCTGCGCGGCAATCTGCCGAAAGTGGAGAAGATTCCTGTTTCCAGCAATGCCGAGGGTGCACGCCGGGCGCGCAATGCCGATGATGCAGCGGCAATTGCAGGCGAGTCCGCCGGCCTTGTCTACGGCCTGAAGAAAGTCATCATGCGGCCGATCCAGGACGATGCCGACAACACCACGCGTTTCCTTGTGCTGGGCCGGCAGATCTTTCCGACTTCGGGACACGATCGCACCTCGATCCTGGTCTTCATCAAGGACCAGCCCGGCGCCTTGTTCAATGTGCTGAGTCCCTTCGCCAAGCACGGCATCACCATGAACCGCATCGAATCGCGTCCGTCCCACCAGGCCAAATGGGAATATGCGTTCTTCATCGACCTGGCCGGCCATGTCGAGGATGCGGCAATGCAGGAGGCATTCACCGAGCTGGCCGAATTTGCCTCGCAGATCAAGATCCTCGGCTCGTATCCGGTTGCCGTTCCATGAGTTTCGACGCCACCGCGCTGGCCAACCCGATCACCCGCCGACTGCGCGCCTACGATCCCGGCCACGACCTGCCGGCCCTGCGCGCGCGTTTCGGCGGGCAATTGGCCGAACTCGGTTCCAACGAGACCGTGCTCGGTCCAAGTGCCCGTGCATTGGCGGCGATTGCCGAATCCCTGCCGCAGGTGTTGCGCTATCCGGATCCGCAGGGCGGGGCGCTGAAACGCGCGCTGGCGGAGAAGTGGCGGGTCGAATGCGCAGGCATTGCCCTCGGCAATGGCTCGCATGAGTTGCTGATGCTGCTGGCGCAGTGTTTTGCCGATCCTTGCACGTCGGTGGTCCATTCGGAATTCGGCTTTGCCGTGTTCCCGATCGCCACCGCCGCCGCGGGCGCAACGCCAATCTGCGTCAAGGCCTTGCCGGGCGACCATGCGAGTGCGCCGTACGGGCATGATCTCGATGCGCTGGCAGCCGCGGTGCGCGCGGATACACGGATCGTCTATCTGGCCAACCCGAACAACCCGACTGGAACCTGGTTCAACGATGCCGAGCTGGACAGGTTTCTCCGGCGCGTGCCGACTTCCTGCCTGGCCGTTGTCGATGAGGCTTACCAGGAGTTTGTCGATGCGCCGGGCACCAGCAGTGCCATGCGCCTACTTCGCCTGCACCCGAATCTCGTGGTCACGCGCACGTTTTCGAAAGCCTACGCGCTGGCCGGATTGCGCATCGGCTACCTGCTGGCCGATGCCGGCGTTGTCGGCGTCCTCGAGCGCCTGCGCGAGTCGTTCAACGTCAATTCGCTGGCCCAGGCTGCCGCACTGGCTGCGCTCGGCGATGCTGCGCATTTGCAGAACGTATGCACATGGACGCGGCAGGAACGCAACTGGCTTGCCGGGGAGTTGAGCGCGCGCGGCTACCGCGCACTGCCCTCGCAGGCCAATTTCCTCCTTGTCGATCTCGGCCGTGATGCGGGCGGGTTTGAGCGGCATCTGTTTGATCGTGGCGTGATCGTGCGGCCGATGGCGGGATACGGGCTTGGCCATGCCGTTCGCATCAGTCTCGGCACGCGCAGCGAAAACGAGCGCCTGCTGGCTGCCTTGCCATGAATGGGCAACTGCAGTGGACAAGCTCGCCAGCCGGCCCGCTGCGCGGAGCTCTGGACATGCCTGGCGACAAGTCCGTGTCGCATCGCGCGATCATGCTTGCCGCGCTGGCCGACGGCGTCTCCCGCATCGACGGCTTCCTCGAGGGCGAGGACACGCGGGCCACCGCTGCGGCGTTCGCCGGCATGGGCGTGCACATTGAGACGCCTTCGCCATCGCGACGCATCGTGCATGGCGTCGGCCTGCATGGCTTGCGTGCCGCAACGGCACCGATCGACTGCGGCAACGCCGGCACCGGCATGCGCCTGCTGGCCGGCCTGCTTGCCGGGCAGGCGTTTGATTCCGAATTGCGTGGCGATGCTTCATTGTCGCGCCGGCCGATGGGACGCATCATCGATCCACTCACGGCGATGGGTGCGCACATCGACTCGAATGAGGGCGGGCTGCCGCCATTGCGCATCCATGGCGGGCGTGCCTTGCACGGGATGTCCTTTGCCCCGGCAGTGGCCAGTGCCCAGGTCAAGTCGGCGATCCTGCTGGCTGGCCTGTATGCGCAGGGCACCACCGAAGTCCGCGAAGTCCATGCGACCCGCGATTACAGCGAACGCATGCTGGCCACCTTTGGCTGGCCGATCGAGTTCGGCGACGGCTGGGCCAGGCTTGCCGGCAAGGCGCGCCTTCGGGCGACCGATGTGGCGGTGCCGGCCGATTTCTCCTCGGCGGCATTTTTCCTCGTTGCCGCCAGCATCGTGCCCGGCTCCGAGCTGGTCCTGCGCTCGGTCGGTATCAATCCGCGCCGCACCGGATTGCTTGCGGTGCTGCGCCTGATGGGTGCCGATATCGTCGAACTCGAGCGCCGCGAGCAGGGCGGGGAATGGCTGGCCGACCTTCGCGTACGCCACGCCCCGCTGCATGGCATCGATGTTCCCGAACAACATGTGGCGGACATGATCGACGAGTTTCCAATCCTCTTCATTGCCGCGGCGGCGGCCCGCGGCGTGACCCGTATCAGCGGCGCGGCCGAACTGCGGGTCAAGGAATCGGATCGCCTTGCCGTCATGGCCAGTGGCCTCGCCAGTTTGGGCATCGAGGTGGTCGAAGGCGCCGATGGCGCGGCCATCCGTGGCGGCAGGATCGGCCCGGGAAGGATCGACAGCGTCGGTGACCACCGCATTGCGATGAGCTTCGCCGTGGCCGGGCTGATTGCCTCCGGTGCCATTGCCATCAGTGACTGCGCCAACGTCGCTACCTCGTTTCCGGGCTTTGCCGATCTCGCCAATGGCTGCGGATTTTCAATTGCCACCTCGGCGGCCGGGCAGGGCTGACGCTACAATGGGGAATTGCGCCTGATGCCGCCGAGCCCGATGCCCGCCAATTCCATTCCGGTACTCACCATTGATGGGCCCTCCGGCTCCGGCAAGGGCACGATCAGCCGCCATGTGGCTGACCAGCTTGGCTGGCACCTGCTTGATTCCGGGGCGCTCTATCGCGCCGTCGGCTATGCCGCAGGTGAGGAGGGACTCGATTTGTCGGATGCCGAGGCAGTCACCCGTTGCGCCGAAGCAACGCGTATCCGTTTCCGCGACCCCAAGGATGGCGGCGAGACCCGTGTCATCGTCAATGGCCACGATGCGACCGACGAATTGCGCACTGAAACCGCCGGTGCCGCCGCTTCGGCCATTGCCGTGTTTCCGGGCGTGCGTGCCGCCTTGTTCGACAAGCAGCGCGACTTCCGCAAGGCACCGGGCCTGGTCGCCGACGGGCGTGACATGGGTACCGTCATCTTCCCCGATGCGCAGTACAAGGTGTTCCTCACCGCAAGCGCCGAGGAACGTGCGAAAAGACGCTATAAGCAGTTGAAGGATAAGGGGTTGAATGTTACCCTTGCCGCCCTTTTGCGCGAGATCCAGGCGCGCGACGAGCGCGACGCAGCCCGTACGGTGGCACCGCTCAGACCTGCAGCAGACGCACTGACCATCGATACCACCGGTATTGCGGTCGCCAGCGTCGTCGCCGCAGTGCTTTCGGTGGTTCGTCCCGCCTGATTGCGTGCAAGAGGGAATCGTTCCGGTATCCAGGGTCCTGGGTGCCGGTTTCAGCCATGGCGTGTTGTCGCACGCCCCCGACAGGTGGATTGAATCGGATTGCGTGTGCCGCCGTGCCACGAGCTGGTTACGATCTGTTGTCTCCTCTGGAAAATCACATGAATGCAGTTGTAGCCGAAACCGCGATGACCGAAAGCTTTGCCGAGATGTTCGAGCAGAGCCAGTCGATCGCCAACCTCAAGCCGGGATCGATCGTTCTTGGCACCGTTGTGGAAATCCGCTCGGACGTTGTTGTCATCAACGCCGGCCTCAAGTCCGAAGGCATCGTGCCGATCGAACAGTTCCGCAACGAGCAGGGTGAGCTGGAAATTGAAGTGGGTGACGAGGTCAAGGTTGCCCTCGATTCCATCGAAAACGGATTCGGCGAGACCATGCTCTCGCGCGAGAAAGCCAAGCGCTCGCTCGTGTGGGACGAACTCGAGGAAATTCACACCGCCAACGAGAGCGTCATCGGGCGTATCTCCGGCAAGGTCAAGGGCGGCTTCACCGTCGACATCAAGGACGTCCGCGCATTCCTGCCGGGCTCGCTGGTCGACGTGCGTCCGGTTCGCGATCCTTCCTACCTGGAAGGCAAGGAACTCGAGTTCAAGATCATCAAGCTCGATCGCAAGCGCAACAACGTGGTGGTTTCGCGTCGCGCCGTGGTCGAAAGCGAATTCAGCGTCGAGCGCGAGCAACTGCTTGACCGCCTGCAGGAAAACGCCGTGGTCAAGGGCGTCGTCAAGAACCTCACCGATTACGGCGCGTTCGTCGACCTCGGTGGCATCGACGGCCTGCTGCACATCACCGACATGGCCTGGAAGCGCGTGCGCCATCCGAGCGAAGTGGTCAACGTCGGCGACGAGCTCGATGTGCGCGTGCTCAAGTTCGATCGCGAGCGCAACCGCGTCAGCCTCGGCCTCAAGCAGCTTGGCGAGGATCCCTGGGTCGCCATCAGCCGCCGTTACCCGAGCGGCACCAAGGCGGTCGGCAAGGTCTCCAACGTCACCGATTACGGCTGCTTCGTCGAACTCGAAGCCGGCGTCGAAGGCCTCGTCCACGTTTCCGAAATGGACTGGACCAACAAGAACGTCAACCCGGCCAAGGTCGTGCAGGTCGGTGACGATGTCGAAGTCATGGTTCTCGATGTCGACGAAGAGCGTCGCCGCATTTCGCTCGGCATCAAGCAGACCCGCGCCAATCCGTGGGAAGCGTTTGCCGCAATCTACAAGAAGAACGACAAGGTCACCGGCCAGATCAAGTCGATCACCGATTTCGGCATCTTCATCGGTCTCGAAGGCGGCATCGACGGTCTCGTGCATCTGTCCGACATCTCTTGGGCAGCGGCTGGCGAAGACCTCGTGCGCAACTTCAAGAAGGGCGACGACATCGAAGCCGTGGTGCTTGCGGTCGATCCGGAGCGCGAGCGCATCTCGCTCGGCATCAAGCAGCTTGAGCAGGATCCGTTTGGCCAGTTCATGGCCAACCATCCTCGTGGCAGCATCCTCAACGGCACCGTGCGCGAAGTCGATGCGCGCGGCGTGACTGTCGATATCGAAGAAGGCATCGAAGGTTACCTGCGTGCCAACGACATCGCCAAGGAGCGCATCGAGGACGCGACCCAGCACTTCAAGGTTGGTGACCCGGTCGAGGCCAAATTCATCGGCATGGATCGCAAGGGCCGCGTGCTGCAGTTGTCGATCCGCGCCAAGGATGAGGAAGAGCTGCAGTCGGTCCTGGATGATTACCAGGGTTCGACCGGCGCGACCACCCAGCTTGGCGCCTTGCTCAAAGAGAAGTTCAACCGCGAGTGATGCGGGATGGCGGACGCCGGAGCGTCCGTCGCTGAAGTCATGGTGCCCATCCTCGCGATGGGCACCTTCTCACCCGTCTGATGTGTGGCTCTCGCATGACCAAGTCCGAGTTGATCGAAATTCTCGCTGCGCACCAGCGGCACCTGGCAAGCAATGATGTCGAGCTTGCCGTGAAAAGCATGCTGGAACAGATGGCGCATGCACTGGCTGGTGGCGATCGCATCGAGATTCGCGGGTTCGGCAGTTTTTCCCTGCATTTCCGTCCGCCGCGCATGGGTCGAAACCCGAAGACCGGCGACGCGGTGGCCCTGCCTGGCAAGCACGTGCCGCATTTCAAGCCTGGCAAGGAATTGCGCGAACGCGTCAACGCCAGCAAGCATCCGGTTTCAATCGACAACGACCACTGATAGCCTGCACTGAACTCGCCTGAGGGCGATCGCTCTCCCGGAGAATGCGACCATGCGACTTGGCGTGGTGGTCCTGATAGTGCTGTCGATTGTCTTTGGCGCAACCTTTGGCGCGCTCAATTCCGAACGCATCGCGTTCGACCTGTATTTCATCGAATTCCCGTTTCCGAAAGGCGCGGCCTTGCTTGCATTCCTGCTGCTTGGCTGGGTTTGCGGCGGCGTGCTGGTCTGGCTGGTGCGCGTGCGCAGGCTGCGCAACGAGTTGCGCCAGTGCCGGCGCCAGTTGCGCGATGCCCGGGCCGAGCTCTCCGCAAGCAGCGAACATCCCGTCGGGCGCGCATGAGCGAAGTTCATCTGCTGTTCCTGCTCCTGCCGCTGGCCGCGCTGTCGGGTTGGTATGTGGCGCGTCGCGGCAGCGAACGCACCTCCGGCGCGCGCGTCAGCGAGCTTTCCAGCAACTATTTCCGCGGCCTCAACTACCTGCTCAATGAAGAACAGGACAAGGCCATCGAGGTCTTCCTCAAGCTGGCCGAGTACAACCGCGACACGGTCGAGACGCATCTGGCTCTCGGCAACCTGTTTCGCCGGCGTGGCGAAGTCGATCGCGCGATTCGCGTGCATCAGAACCTGATCGCCCGTCCGTCCCTGAGCGACGAGCACAAGACCATTGCCCTGCTCGAATTGGGTGAGGACTACATGCGCGCCGGCCTGCTCGATCGCGCCGAAACCCTGTTCACCGACCTGGTGGCGATGAATGCGCTGGCACCGTCGGCATTGACCCACCTCGTTTCGATCTACCAGCACGAGCGTGACTGGAACAAGGCCATCGACAATGCCACCAAGCTGGAAGCGGCCACGGGCGAATCGCAGGGGGCCATCATTGCCCAGTTCCACTGTGAACTTGCCGAACAGGCGCGTGGCCGGCAAGCCATGGAGGAGGCACGCGCCTGTCTCGATGCCGCCCTTGCCGCCGAGGACGATTGCATCCGGGCGAGCATGATCCGCGGCCACATCGAGGCGGCATGCGGCAATTTCGAAGCCGCCATCGATGCCTTCGAGCACGTCGCCGAGCTTGAGGTCGACTATGTTCCCGAGATCCTCGCGCCCTTGCTCGATTGCTACGCCAAGGCGCAGGCGATGCAGCGCGCCGAGCAATTCCTGCTGCGCATGACCGAACGCCATCAAGGCGTGTCGCCGGTGCTTGCGCTGGCGCGCCTGTACGCACGCACGCAGGGTGAGAAATCGGCGGTAGAGTTCCTTACCCGGCAATTGCACCAGCGCCCGTCGGTGCGTGCCCTGATGGCCTTGATCGACGCCAACCTGCACAGCGCCCATGGCGAAGCGCGCGAGAGTCTGCTGATCCAGCGCGATCTGACCCGCAAACTCCTTGAAGGCCAGGCCATGTATCGCTGCTCGCGTTGCGGTTTCGGTGCCAAGGCCCACCATTGGCAATGCCCGAGCTGCAAGAACTGGAGCACGATCCGGCCCATCCACAGTGTGGTTGGCGAGTAGGGCGCCGGCGTGACGGCAATTCCGTTTCTGCCCTGGTTGCTGCTGGTGTTGTTTGCCGTTGCGATTTCCACCCTCGTCACACGCGCCAGCATCGGTTACGCGAAACGCCGGCAGATGCTCGATCTCCCCGGTCAACGCCGCTCCCATCGCATGCCGACGCCGCGTGGCGGTGGCATTGGCATCGTCCTCGCGGTGCTGGCTTGTCTGGCGATTCTCTTGGCATGCACGGGAAGCGCTCCCGGTTCAATGGCTTCGATTCCCCTGATTGCATCCGTCACGCTTGTGGCTCTTGTTGGCTGGATTGACGACCACCGCAGCCTGGCGCCCGGCATTCGCCTGCTCGCGCATGCCCTGGCCGTGGCCTTGCTCGCCTGGCCGGTTGCGGGCGAGCTGCTGGAGCTCGCCACCAATCCCGCCTGGCCGTGGCTCGTGGCGGCATTGCTGGTCGGCGGCGCCGCCGCCATCTGGTCCATCAACCTGCACAATTTCATGGATGGCATCGACGGCCTGCTGGCCAGCCAGGCCTTGTTTGTATTTGTCGCACTGGCCTTGCTCTGCTTCCATGCCGGGCGCAACGTCGAAGCACAGGCCATCGGCATCCTTGCCGCGGCGACGCTCGGCTTCCTGCCGTTCAACTTTCCCAGGGCGCGGGTGTTCATGGGCGATGTCGGCAGCGGCGTGCTCGGCCTGCTCGTGGCAGTGGCGACCGGCTGGGTCATTGCGGCGCTGCCGTCAGGCCTTGAGTATGCATTGATCGCCAGTTCTGCCTTTGTCGTCGACAGCACGGCGACCCTGCTTTCGCGAATGTTCAGCGGCCGACGTTGGTATAGTGCGCACCGCGAACATCTCTACCAGTGGCTGGTTCGCTCGGGCTTCTCCCATGTCCGCGTGACCTCGCTGTACATGGGATGGAACCTGTTGCTGGTGGTGCCAGCCCTGATGTGGGTGAACGCGTCCGCGGACAAGCGGACGTTCGTTGCCAGGCTGGCGTTGGCAGTCGTCTATGCCCTGGCCGTGGCGCTCTGGGTGATCGGCAAGCGCTATTGCCTGGACATGAATCGACGAGTCGTGCGGCCGGAATCCCCGTGATCAACAAAGCCATAGTCAAGATCCATCCGCGCCTGGCAGTCGTGATGCACGATCTGCTGATGGTCTGGTTTGCGTGGACGACGATCACCTCGATCCGCTGGTCGTTTGAAGTGGCGCGCCCGCAACTTGGCTTGTTCGGTCCCGAAGTTGGCCTGGTGCTTCTCGCCCAGGGTGTGATCTTCTGGAGTACCGGCTTGTACAAGGGCCTCTGGCGGTTTGCCAGCCTGCCTGATCTGTGGAACATCGGTCGCGCCGCCATCCTCGGTGCACTGTCGATCAGCGTCACCCTGTTCCTGTACAACCGATTGGCGACGGTGCCGCGAACAGTCCTGCTGCTGTATCCGCTGGTGCTTGCCGTCCTCCTCGGATTGCCGCGCCTGGCCTATCGCTACTGGAAGGACAGTCGCCTGGATTTCCTGTCGCGCTCGCCGGCCATGCGCGTGCTCGTGCTCGGTGCCGGGCGTGCCGGCGACAGCCTGGTGCGCGGCCTCGTCCGCGAGAATCGCTATCGCGTCGTCGGCATGCTCGATGACAACCCTAAGGTCCGTGGCGCGCGCATCCATGGCGTGCCGGTGCTCGGCACGCTCGACCAGCTGACGGATCTCGCGCGCGAGACAGCGGCACAAATGCTGCTGATCGCCATGCCCTCGGCAAACAGTGCACAGATGCAGCGCGTGGTGGGCCTCTGTGAAGAGACCGGGCTGCCGTTCCGGACCATGCCGCGGCTGGCCGACGTGGTCGCCGGGCGTTCCAGTCTCGGCGAGCTGAAGGAAGTGGCGATCGAGGATCTGCTCGGTCGTGAACAAGTGCAACTGGACTGGATCTCGATCCGCACCGGCATCTCCGGCAAGCGTGTGCTGGTCACCGGCGGAGGCGGCTCGATCGGATCGGAACTGTGCCGGCAGGTGGCCCGGCTCGGTGCCGAGTCACTGACGATCCTCGAATTGTCCGAGTTCAATCTCTACCGCATCGAGCAGGAAATCCGCCGCGAGTTTCCGGATCTGCTGCTGGATGCGCGGATTGGGGATTGCGGGGATCCGGTCGGTTGCGAGCGGGTGTTCGCCACGGCCCGCCCACACGTCGTTTTCCATGCCGCTGCCTACAAGCATGTGCCCTTGCTGCAGGAACAGGTTCGCGAAGCATTCCGCAACAATGTTCTCGGCACGCATGTGGTGGCGCAGGCGGCGGATCGGCATGGAGTCGAGTGTTTCGTGCTGATCTCCACCGACAAGGCAGTCAACCCGAGCAGCGTCATGGGTGCCTGCAAGCGTGCCGCGGAAATCTACTGCCAGAACTTCGCCGCGCAATCGCAAACCCGTTTCATCACCGTGCGATTCGGCAACGTCCTCGATTCGGCCGGCTCGGTCGTGCCGCTGTTTCGCGAACAGATCCGCAGCGGCGGGCCGGTCACCGTGACGCATCCGGAAATCACCCGCTACTTCATGACCATTCCGGAAGCCTGCCAGTTGATTCTGCAGGCCGGCGTGCTCGGCAAGGGCGGCGAGATCTTTGCCTTGGACATGGGGGAGCCGGTGAAGATCGCCTACCTGGCCGAGCAGATGATCCGCCTTGCCGGCAAGCAGCCGGGGCGCGATATCGAGGTCGTCTTCACCGGTTTGCGCTCGGGCGAAAAGCTCTTCGAGGAATTGTTCCATCCGCTGGAAAACTACCAGGCCACCGCGCACGCCAAGATCTTCCTGGCGCAGCCGCGCAGCATGGGCTGGGCCTTGCTTACCGCACTGCTGCAGCAAGCCCGGGAAGCCGTCAACGACTTCGATGAAGAGCAGTTGCGGCGGATCCTCGATCAACTGCTGCCCGAGTTTGCCACACGCGAGCCGGAGGCGACCGCCACGGTCATTGCCTTCGCGGCGCGCCCCAACTGATTACTCCCGAGAGAATTCCGATGAGCCAGGGTCGATTGCGAAAAGTCGTGTTTCCGGTGGCCGGATTGGGCACGCGCTTCCTGCCGGCAACCAAGGTGGTGGCCAAGGAAATGCTGCCGGTCCTCGATCGGCCGCTGATCCAGTACGCCGTCGATGAAGCTGTCGACGCCGGTGCCGACACGCTGATCTTCGTCACCAACCGCTACAAGCACGCCATAGCCGACTATTTCGACAAGGCCTATGAACTTGAAAGCAAGCTGGCCAAATCGGGCAAGGATGAATTGCTCGCCCTGGTCCAGGGTACCTTGCCAAAAAATGTACGTTGTGTGTTCGTGACCCAGCCCGAGGCGCTGGGCCTGGGGCATGCGGTCCTTTGTGCCAAGCCGGTGGTTGGCGATGAGCCGTTCGGGGTGATCCTTGCCGATGACCTGATCTGGAACGGCAACCCGGGCTCGGGACGTCCGGGTGCCCTGCGCCAGATGTACGAGGTGGCCGCTCGCGAAGATGCCGGCGTCGTCGCTGTCGAGGAAGTACCGCGAGCGGATACCGGCAAGTACGGCATCGTTGATGCCGAAGCGATTTCCGAACGCGCCGCGCGCATCCGTCTCGTCGTCGAAAAGCCGAAGCCCGAAGTCGCGCCGTCGAATCTGGCGATTGTCGGCCGCTACGTGCTGCCCGCGCGCATTTTCAGCCTGCTTGAAAAGACCACGCCCGGTGCCGGCGGCGAGATCCAGCTCACCGATGCCATCGAGGACCTGCTGCACGAGAAGCCCGTCCTTGCCTACCGCTTTGAAGGCACGCGATTCGATTGCGGCAACAAGCTTGGCCTGGTCAAGGCGACGCTGGCCATGGCACTGGAAGATCCGGCATTGGCGGAGGCGACGCGTGCGTATGTCCGGGAATCGGCGATGGCGAACAGGGAATAGCGAATTGGCGCGCTTTGCGAGGGCCATGCCCCTCGAATCCGGAGACTTGGGTATCCATCATGAGTGACGAGCAACGATTCCCGAAGCCCGATTCTCCAATCCCTGATCTCAGCCATATCCTCAATCATCTTGGCGAGGAGCGTGCCGGTTACCACGGCGCGGTTGCGCCGCCGCTCGTGCAATCGTCGATTTTCGCGTTTCCGACGGTCGCCGAAATGCGCCTTGGCTTTGCTGACGAGTATGCGGCGCACCTGTACACGCGCGGCAACAATCCGACGGTCGCCATCCTGCGCAAGAAGGTCGCGGCGCTCGAAGGTGCCGAGGATTGCCTGGCCTTTGCCAGCGGCGCAGCGGCGATGGCGGCAGCCGTGTTTGCCAGCGTGCGCGGGGGCGATCACGTGCTGTGCATCGCCAAACCATACAGCTGGACGCGTGGCCTGTTGCGCGACTTGTTGCCGAAGTTCGGTGTGTCGACGTCCTTTGTCGACGGCACCGATGTCGCCAACTTCGAGAACGCGATCCAGGCCGGGACGCGCCTGATCGTGCTCGAAAGCCCGAACACGATGACCTACGAACAACAGGATCTGGCGGCCGTCGCGGCGATCGCGCGCAGGCATGGGTTGCGCACGATCTGCGACAACAGTTTTGCGACGCCGCTCAACCAGTCGCCGATCGCGCAGGGCATCGATCTGGTCGTGCATTCGGCAACCAAGTACCTCAACGGTCACAGCGATGTCGTCGCTGGCATGCTCTGCGGCAGCGAGGCGATCCTGCGCGAGGTGTTCAAGGGCCCGTACATGACGTTCGGCGCGATCCTCTCTCCGCACGACGCCTGGCTGATGATCCGCGGCCTGCGCACGCTGGCGGTGCGCATGGAGCGGGTTGCCGCCAGCACCGCCAGGGTGCTCGCCTATGTCGAGGCGCATCCGAAGATTCGCCGCGTCTACCATCCACAAGCGTCGACCAACGAACAGGCTGATCTGAGCCACCGCCAGCTCAAGCGCGCCAGCGGCTTGTTGAGCATCGATCTCGATACCGACGATGTCGCCGCGGTTGAACGCTTCTGCAATGCATTGCGGCGCTTCCTCATGACCGTATCCTGGGGCGGCTATGAATCACTGGCATTTCCGGTCTGCGCAGTGTTTCCTGCCGGGGCACCCGTGCGTGCCACGCCGATTCCGCTGAGTCTCGTGCGTCTGTCGATTGGACTGGAAGATGCCGATGACCTGATCGCCGATCTTGATCAGGCCCTGGCGCAGGTTTGAGCGTGCGCGTTGCAGCGCTGGGTTAGACTCGAGCGCTGTCTTGATCTGGAGAGGCCGCCATGACGTCGTTTCATCCGCCGGAGGTATTGTTGCTCGGACCCGGGCCATCGCCGGTGGCAAAACGCGTGCTCGATGCGATGGCACGACCGACGATCGGGCATCTGGATCCGCGCTTCGTCGGCATGATGGACGAGTTGAAGGAACTTCTGCGTTACGCATTCGAGACAGGAAACACCTTGACCGTGCCGATTTCCGCACCCGGCTCGGCGGGCATGGAAGCAGCGTTTGTCAATCTGATCGAAGCCGGCGACAAGGTGGTGATCTGCCAGAACGGTGTGTTTGGCGCGCGCATGCGCGAGAACGTCATCCGCATCGGTGCCACGCCGATCATGGTCAATGATCCGTTCGGCATGCCGATCGATCTCGAGAAAACCGAAGCCGCGTTGAAGGCCAATCCCGGTGTCAAGGCGCTGGCCTTTGTCCATGCGGAGACTTCCACCGGCGTTGAATCCGATGCGGCGGCATTGTGCAAGCTGGCGCAGGAACACGGTGCCTTGAGCATCGTCGACGCGGTGACCAGTCTAGGCGGCATTCCGCTGCGCGTTGACGCCTGGGGTTGCGATGCCGTCTATTCGGGATCGCAGAAATGCCTTTCCGCGCCTCCCGGTCTCTCGCCGCTGACCTTCAGCGACAAGGCCGTCGCTGCGCTCAAATCGCGCAAGACGCCCGTGCAAAGCTGGTTCCTCGACCTCGGCCTGGTCATGAACTACTGGCAGGGCAGCGGCGCGCGCGCCTATCACCATACCGCGCCGATCAACATGTTGTACGCCCTGCATGAAGCGCTGTTGATGTTCAAGGAGGAAGGCCGCGAAGCAGCGTTTGCCCGGCATCGGCAGAATCACCTGCGCCTGGTTGCTGGATTGGCCACGATCGGCCTCGACTTGCTGGTTGCCGAAAGTGCGCGCTTGCCGCAACTGAATGCCGTGAAGGTGCCGGAAGGCGTCGATGAAGGTGCCGTGCGCAAGCGCCTGCTGACCGATTTCAACATCGAGATTGGCGCCGGACTCGGGGAACTCGCCGGCAAGATCTGGCGCATCGGCCTGATGGGCACCGGCAGCACCGCCGAAAGCGTCGATCGCGTGGTACACGCGCTCGGTGTCTGCCTGGGAGCCCGACGGGCTTGAATGGTCGAGGCGGGGACTTGGCAATCTATGAATAGACTTGGTCCCGAATTTTGACGGCATCCAGGGTCGCGGACAGGGACGTTGGCGTGGCAGTACAAGGCCTGACCCTGTGTCCCGAGCATTGCATTATCCGGACGTCGCCTCCTCGCCGATCCTGGTGTACCCCCGTTCGCTTCACGCCGCTGGCGCGATGAGCATCCCCCGCCGCCGTGCCGCGCGCAGGAGGAGGACCACCGCAAACGTCGCCGATACGATCACCAATACCGAATTCTCCGGCCCGAATATCCCGCCCGTCAGCCAGTCGGACCCGGCATATCGGCTTTCGAGCGGCGCCAGGGCACGCCAGTCGTCGATACCGGAAAGCGGCACGCCGCTGAGCAGGATCGTGAAGTTCCATGCGGCGTGATTGGCAGCCACCACCCACAGGTTGCGTGTGAGCACGAACACGCCGGCCCAGAGCAGGCCCAGCACGATCACCGAAACGAGCATGGTCGCCGCATCGAGCGTTCCGCCCTTGGCGACATTTCCCAGGTGCGGGACAGCGAACACCACCGCCTGGACCGGTAGCGCGAACATCGTTCCCCAGGACCGCTCGAGCACCCGGAACAGCAGACAGCGATAGACCAGTTCTTCAAGTGTGGCGGCAATGCCGATCAGGGCCGCTGCGCCGAACAGCGCCGCCGAAGGGTCGCGATAATGGACCAGTTCGTAGGCGCCAATAGCGAACAACAGCAATATTGGAAGTGCGATGAGGGCAGCGCCACCGACGCCCCATGCGAACAGGCTTGCCGGTTGCAGCCGCAACTCTGCAGCTTTGCGCTTTTCGTGCCAGTGCACATATGTCCAGTAGCCTGCGATCGCGGCCGAGAAGATGCCTGCGCGCCTGATCAAGCTGAGCGTCTCGAGGCTCGGCTGAAACGTCGCATCGATCAGCGGAAGCAGGCCCTGCCGGAAGACCGCGATTGCCCCGAGAACCATCGCTCCGCCCAGCAGCAGTGAAGCGAGCATTCGTGCGGTTGCACGAATGCGCCGCCATGCCTTGGCTGGCTGCTTGGCCGGAGCGGTATGGATTTGATCAGCATGTTCGGGCGGCGTGGTGCCGTTTCTCATTTGGACCCTGCTCAAGAGTGGACTTGCGGAGACTCGCGACGATTCGCACGCGCCACCGACCCTGGTGCGCGTTCGCGAGTGCCGTGACGAAGACGAGCAAGGACCATTCGATACTCGCCCCTGCAAGCGATGCCCTCTCGTCAAGCCGGCCATGCTTCGCATGAGCAGATACGCATGATGCGCCAGGGGTTGCATGTCCGAAGGCATTTTCAACCCTGCAGGGCGAGCCGAACACCGTACTCAAAGACAGCCATTGCGAGACGACTTCCGGATCGAAATGCGGTGATCCGCGCGGCATGGCCGACTGGCGAATGAAGTTGCGGGGGGATAGCAACGATTTTCGGACTGTTCGTTTCCACGGTCGGACGCATCGTCCGCCAACGCGAGTGATGGAGTGGCGAGCGAAACAGCCCGTGAACAAGGATGCCCGCGATCTGCGAGGGGAGGCAGGGAAAAAGGGAGACCGCAAGATCCGGAGGCGCTGGATGCCGGATCTGCGCTATTGGGATCTGACGTGTCGTGCAGATGGATCCCGTGTCAGCGTGCATCCATGCACTGCACAGGATGAAGGCATCCTGCCTTTACTTCATGCGGTAGGTGATGCGGCCTTTGCTCAGGTCATAGGGAGTCATCTCGACCTTGACCTTGTCACCCGTGAGGATGCGGATGTAGTTCTTGCGCATGCGCCCGGAAATATGGGCGGTGACCACGTGGCCGTTTTCGAGCTTCACGCGGAACATGGTGTTTGGAAGGGTCTCGAGGACCGCACCTTCCATCTCGATGACATCGTCTTTGGACATTTTTCCCTGGGACTGGAACTCGGGGGGGCCGAGAAGGCGGCGAATTCTACACTATCAAGGCATTTCACGATAACCCGGCCTGGTTCCCGGCCGGGAGCGGGCCCTGCAATTCGGGTTTCTGCGGATCGTGGCTTTGCACCGGGATGGCCTTGCCAGTGCAAAACCTGCGCTGCATTGGCCTTCAAGGGACCGGGCGGCAAAGGTCCTGTGGCGTGAGGTGATCGAACAAGCCCGCCCAGTTTCCCGGAATTCCCGTTTGCGAACAAAGCCTTGTGATGGCGCGCTGGAAATCGGCCCGGGACATCGCCTGGGCTCCCAGCGTTTCGAGATGGGCGGAGCGGACCTGTGCGTCCAACAATGGAAAGCCGTGCGTGGCAAGTCCATGGCAGAGAGCGAGCAGGGCGAGCTTCGAGGCATGCTCGCGGCGGCTGAACATGGATTCGCCAAAGAACATGCGACCGATGGCAATGCCGTAGATGCCACCAATCAAGGCGGTGCCGTCGTAGACCTCCAGTGAATGGGCGTGGCCTTCGGCGTGCAGGCGGGTGTATGCGGCAAGCATGGCCTCGGTGATCCAGGTGCCGCCGCCATCATGGCGTGGTTCGGCGCAGGCGCGCATGACCTCGGCAAACGCGTGGTCGGTGCGGATTGTCCAGGTGCAGGATTTCAGCCAGCGGCGCAAGCGTCGCGGCACGTGTGGCGCGGCCGTTGCCAGGACCATGCGTGGATCCGGCGACCACCAGAGGATCGGCTGACCTTCCGAGTACCACGGGAAGATTCCCTGCGCATAGGCGGCAAGCAGGCGTTCGCTGCCGAGATCTCCGCCAAAGGCGAGCAAACCGTCGGGTTCTTCGAGTGCGGTCTCGATAGCCGGGAATGCCGTCGAATCAGCGGCGAGCTGGGGCAGGCGGATCATGCCGACTCCAGCGCCTCGGCATACGGCGAATGCGCCAGCAGGTCCTCGCGATACATCTCAAGGCCCAGTGCCTCGCGTTGCAGGGCCTCGGCTATGGCGCTGGCAAAGCGGCCATCACGGACATGATGGAAGGACTGCGTGCGCACGGGCAGGAATCCACGCGCGATCTTGTGTTCACCCTGGGCACCTGGCTCGAAGCGCCGCAGGCCATGGCGGATGCAGTAGTCGATGCCCTGGTAATAGCAGGCCTCGAAATGCAGTCCGGGTATTTGTTCTTCGGCACCCCAATAGCGTCCGTACAAGGTGTCCGAACTGCGCAGGCACAGCGCAGCGGCGATGATCCGGCCGCCGCGGCGACACAACACGGCGACTGTCTGGCGCGGCATGTGCTGGCCAAGATGGCGGAAGAAACCTTCGGTCAGCGCCGGATGATTGCCATGCGCGGCAAAGTTCGATCGATAAAGTCGATGCAGGATCCGCCAATCCTCATCGTCGAGTTCGTCACCGTGGCGGATCTCGCAGGTGACGCCCGCCGCGACGACGTGCTGGCGCTCCTGGCGGATGTTCTTGCGTTTCTTTGGTTTCAGCGCGGCGAGGAAGTCCTCGAAGTCGCTCCAGCCACGATTGGTCCAATGGAATTGCCAGTCGAAGCGCGGCAGCCAGGCGCTGCCGGCAAACGCATTGGCATCGACTGTGGAGGCAAAGTTCAAGTGCGTCGATGAGAGCGCCAGCGCCTCAGTCTGCTGTGTCATCGCCTCGATCAGCGAGTGGCGCAGGCTGTCCGCGCGGTGCGTGGTGCCGACCAGCAGACGTGGGCCGGTCACCGGGGAGTAGGGCACCGCGCAAAGCAGTTTCGGGTAGTAATGCAGTCCATGGCGTTCGTAGGCGTTGGCCCAGGACCAGTCGAAGACGAATTCGCCGTGTGAATTGCCCTTCAAATAGAGCGGTGCGGCAGCTACGAGATTGCCGTTTTCGTAGAGGCCGAGTGGTGCCGATTGCCAGCCATGCTCGGCGCGGATGCAGTCATGCAGTTCGAGCCCGGCGAGGAAGGCGTGCGCGGTGAACGGATGGTCACTGTCGACAAGTTCGTTCCAGCGCCCGGCGTCAATTTCGCTGACGCCCTTGTGCAGGCGGATTTCAAGAGACGGCATGTCGGCTCGATCTGTTCTTTCGCCGCATGCCAACCCGCGTCAGCCCACCAGACCCATCTTGTCGAGATATTTCTCGGCATCGAGTGCGGCCATGCAGCCGAAGCCGGCCGAGGTGACCGCCTGCCGATAGACTTGGTCGGCAACGTCGCCGGCGGCGAATACGCCGGGAACACTGGTGGCCGTGGCATTGCCTTCAAGGCCGGTGCGGATCGTGATGTAGCCGTTGCGCATGTCGAGCTGGCCTTCGAAGATGCCGGTGTTCGGCGTGTGGCCGATGGCGACGAACATTCCGGTCACGGCAATGTCGCGGGTCGATCCGTCGGTGGTGCTCTTGACGCGGATGCCGGTGACGCCGGTCTGGTCGCCAAGTACTTCCGCGACGCTGTGGTTCCAGACGATGTCGATCTTGCCGGCTGCCTGTTTCTCGAACAGCTTGTCCTGCATGATCTTCTCCGCGCGCAGCTTGTCGCGGCGATGCACGAGGGTGACCTTCTTGGCGATATTGGCCAGGTAGAGCGCTTCCTCGACCGCCGTATTGCCGCCGCCGATCACGGCGACTTCCTGATCGCGGAAAAAGAACCCGTCACAGGTGGCGCAGGCGGAAACACCCTGGCCCTTGAGTCTTTCCTCCGATTCGAGTCCGAGGTACATCGCCGTGGCGCCGGTGGCGATGATCAGCGCATCACAGGTGTATTCGCCGTTGTCGCCCTGCAGGTGGAATGGCCGCTGCTTGAGATCGACCGTGTGGATGTGGTCGAAGATCATCTCGGTGTTGAAGCGCTCGGCATGTTTCTGCATGCGCTCCATCAACGCCGGACCCTGCAAACCTTCGACATCGCCAGGCCAGTTGTCGACGTCCGTGGTGGTCATCAACTGGCCGCCCTGGGCGAGGCCGGTGATCATGGTCGGCTTGAGATTGGCGCGTGCCGCGTAGACAGCCGCCGAGTATCCGGCGGGGCCGCTGCCGAGGATCAGGAGGCGCGTGTGTTTCGGGGTCGTCATGTATAATCCCGGCCGTTTTCCGGCCTTCTCTGTGGCGATGGTTTTCCATGCCGGCAAGCCGCACAACGCACGCGGTTGCTGCCGTCACAGTCCGATTTCATTCCGTATTCGCGGGCGAGCCGTGCTCCGGTCGCCACGCATTGGGCTGATGAGGATGGGGTGCCGGAGAGGATGAATCAAGACGCAGCCGAAAGGCCGGTGTCGACAGTTCCGTAAAAACCGCACCGGCAACTCGCCGCTGCATTCCTTGACCAATCTGGAGATCCTGATGCGCATCGGTATTCCTTCCGAGACCAAGACCCTTGAAGGGCGTGTTGCCCTCGTTCCAGCCGCCTGTGCGGATCTGGTCCTGCGTGGCCACGAGGTGTTCATCCAGTCGGGTGCCGGATTGAAGAGCAGCTTCAGCGACGAGGATTTCATCCGCAATGGCGTCAAGGTGGTTGCCGACGCCGACAAGCTCTACGAAGTCGCCGAGATGATCGTCAAGGTCAAGGAGCCGATTGCCGGTGACCTGTCGCGCCTGCGCAAGGACCACCTGCTGTTTTGCTACCTGCATCTGGCCGCCGAGCCTGCGCTGACCCGCAGCCTGCTCGATATCGGCCTGACCGGCATCGCCTTTGAATCCGTGCAGGAGATGGACGGTTCACTGCCGCTGCTGGCACCGATGTCGATCATTGCCGGGCGCATCGCCGTGCAGGTCGGCACGCATCTGCTGCACCAGCCGGCTGGCGGCAAGGGCAAGCTGCTCGGCGGCCTGCCGGGAACAGAGCGCGGCAAGGTTGTCGTCCTCGGCGCCGGTGCGGCCGGCGGCAATTCCGCGGCACTGGCCGCGGCCGGCGGTGCCAATGTGGTCGTGTTCGACAAGCGTCCCGATCGCCTGGCGCAGATGATGGCGCTGGGTTCCAACGTCACCGCGCTTTATCCGTACGAGGAATATGTCGCGCGAGAATTGCGCAATGCGGATCTCGTCGTCGGTGCCGTGCTGGTGCCGAGTGCGCGGGCACCGCGCGTGGTCACCGCGGCCATGGTCAAGGACATGGAGCCGGGCAGCGTGCTCGCCGACATCTCCATCGACCAGGGCGGCTGCTTTGAAACCTCGAAGCCGACCACGTGGAAGGAGCCGACTTATGTCGTCGATGGCGTCACCCATTTTGCCGTGACCAACATGCCCGGTGCCGTGCCGCAAACCTCCTCGCAGGCCATCTCGGCGGCGATCCTGCCGTACGTGCAACGCCTGGCCAGTGGCCCGGCCTGGCGCGACCATGCGCCGCTCAAGGGCGGCATCAATGTCGATGGGGGCAAGGTTGTTCATCCAGCGCTTGAAGGCGTGGTTTGAGCAAAAACAATCGCTTGCCACGATAATTTAAGGTAAGTTCTGCGCGTGGCGCGAGAATCCAAAACCCCGAAACCCACCCCACTCAACGACAAGCTGCAACGCCGCTTGCGCGAGGTGGGTTTCATGGTGTTGCTGCCGATCGCGATTTATCTGCTGATCTGCCTGTGGACCTACGATCCCGCCGACTGGGGTTGGTCACATGCCGGCGGGCAGGAGCAGACGGTCAATTTCGGCGGCAAGATTGGGGCGTATCTCGCTGATTTCCTGTTTTATTTCTTCGGCGCGCTGGCTTATGCGTTCCCCCTGCTGTTGTTGCTCGTCGGCGGCCTGGTGGCACGGGGCGGCGAACGCAGCGAGGGTTCGCCGATCGAGCCGGCCTTGCGCCTGATCGGCGGCCTGGCTTTTTTCATTGCCGGATCAGGGCTTGCCCATCTGCATTTCCATGGTCCGAGCGCCTTGCCGGCACAGGCGGGCGGCGTCCTCGGTGCCTTGATCGGCAGTTCGCTGATGAAGGGTTTTGGCTTTCTTGGCGCAACCCTGTTCCTGCTGGCCTTGTTGCTGATCGCGATCACCCTGGTCACCGGCCTGTCCTGGTTCAAGTTGATGGATGCGATCGGACGCGGCCTGCTGGCGGCCTTTGCCTGGGCGCGCGACCGTTCGCGGCGTGCCGAGGACTGGAGCGCGGCACGCCAGGCCCGTGTCGAGCGCGAAGTCGTGCGCAAGGTGGATACGGTCAAGCAGTCCCGCCGCGAGCCGCTGAAGATCGAACCGACCCTGGCGCCGATCGGCAAGAGCGAGCGGGCCAAGCGCGAGACGCAGATCCCGCTCTTCGTCGGTTCGTCGACTGAAGGCGAGGTGCCGCCGCTGGCCTTGCTCGATGAGCCCAAGCAGCGTGTTGCCGGTTATTCGCAGGAGACCCTCGATGCGCTGTCGCGCCAGGTCGAGTTCAAGCTCAAGGATTTCCGCATCGATGCGCAGGTGGTCAGCGCCCATCCTGGGCCGGTCATCACGCGCTTCGAGATGCAGCCGGCACCCGGCATCAAGGGCAGCCAGATCTCCAGCCTCGACAAGGACATCGCCCGCGGCCTGTCGGTGATCAGCGTGCGCGTGGTCGACGTGATCCCGGGCAAATCGGTGATCGGCCTGGAGATTCCCAACGTCAATCGCGAGATCGTCTACCTTTCGGAAATCCTGCGCTCGGAGAAGTACGACCAGTTGAAGTCGCCGCTGGCGCTGGCCCTGGGCAAGGACATTGGCGGCGCGCCGATCGTCGTCGATCTGGCCAAGATGCCGCATCTGCTGGTCGCCGGCACGACCGGTTCGGGCAAGTCGGTGGCGCTCAACGCGATGGTGCTGAGCCTGCTGTACAAGGCCAATGCGACCGACGTGCGCATGATCATGATCGATCCGAAGATGCTCGAACTGTCGGTCTACGAAGGCATCCCGCACCTGCTTGCGCCGGTCGTCACCGACATGAAGGAGGCCGCCAACGCATTGCGCTGGTGCGTCGCCGAAATGGAGCGCCGCTACAAGCTGATGGCCGCAGTTGGCGTGCGCAACCTGGCCGGCTTCAACAAGAAGGTCAGGGACGAGGAGGCGCGGGGCCAGCCACTGCTCGATCCGTTGTTCCGCCCGGATGCCTCGCAGCCATCGATGAAGGCCGAGCCGCTCAAGCCCTTGCCCTATATTGTCGTCATCATCGACGAGTTCGCCGACATGATGATGATCGTCGGCAAGAAGGTCGAGGAACTCATTGCCCGCCTGGCGCAGAAGGCGCGTGCGGCCGGCGTGCACCTGATCCTCGCCACGCAACGGCCATCGGTGGATGTCATCACCGGCCTGATCAAGGCCAATATCCCGACCCGCATCGCCTTCCAGGTATCCAGCAAGATCGATTCGCGCACGATCCTCGACCAGTCCGGTGCCGAGACCCTGCTCGGCCACGGCGACATGCTCTATCTGCCGCCAGGTACGGCGACTCCGGAGCGTGTCCACGGCGCCTTTGTCGATGACCACGAGGTGCACAAGGTCGTCGAGTGGCTGCGTGCCCAGGGCAAGCCCGACTACATCAACGGCGTGCTCGAGGAGACCCAGACCATGGCCGATGGCAAGATCATCGGCGAGACCGGCTTGCCGCAGGATGCGGCAGATGCTGAAGGCGGCGAGGATGCCGTGTTGTACGACAAGGCCGTGCGCATTGTCACTGAAACCCGGCGCGCCTCGATTTCTGGCGTGCAGCGGCACCTGCGCATCGGCTACAACCGTGCCGCGCGCCTGATTGAGCAGATGGAGCGTGACGGCGTGGTCAGCGGTCCCGAGCACAACGGCAACCGCACGGTGATCGCGCCGCCGCCACCGCGCGATTGAGCGCTTCCGGCCAGCCCCGCTTCAGCGTCGGGGTGCGATTCTGTCGCGCTGCCGCCGCTGGCCATTCTTGATCCGACTTGAGGAATACCGATCGATGTTGCGTGCCCTTGTCTGCCTGTCGATGCTGCTTGCCATCCCCGTCCACGCCGCCGACACGGCGCGCGCGCGCCTCGAGGCGTTCTCCGGCCGCATCCACACGGTCAGCGCCCATTTCGAGCAGTCGGTGCTTGGCGCCAAGGGCAATCGCGGCGAACCGTCCTCGGGAACTTTGGCGCTGAAGACCCCGCGCCAGTTCCGCTGGCACACCACCGAGCCCTTTGAACAACTGATCATCGCCGACGGCAACCGCGTATGGATCTACGATCCGGATCTCGAACAGGTCAGCGTGCGCGGGCAGGGCGCGGAGGAGGCACACAGCCCGTTGTCGGTGCTCACCGACCTGTCCAGGCTCGATCACGAGTTCACGGCCAGCGAAGGCGGCGAGCGCGAAGGCCTGCTCTGGCTGAAGCTGGTTTCCAAGGCCAGTGAGCCGGAGTTCTCCATTGCCGAACTGGGTTTCGACACGGACAGCCTGGTGCGGATGCGATTCGAGGACACGCTCGGCAACACCACCGAAATCCGCTTCTCCGATTGGCAGGGCAATCCGAAGTTGCCGGCCGACACGTTTTCGTTCACGCCGCCCGCAGGCGTCGATGTGGTGGGCGATCCGGGCGAAGATGCCGAGATCTTTCCGATCAAGGATTGAGCTGCGGTTTCTCTGGCTGACTGCCGGCTGAACAGCGCATTGAATATTCTTGACTCTGGACCAGAGTCCAGGCTGCATGCTGCTCCCCTCGGATCTTGAGGGCGGCAGCAGCCGGCCGGATCCGCTTCTCAGCAGATTCGGAGACAGCCATGTCCAGCCTTGCAATCGGCCAGCTCGCCAGCGCCGCCGGCGTCGGCATCGACACGATTCGCTATTACGAACGCAGTGGCCTGCTCAGGCCGGCAACACGATCGGCATCGGGCTACCGGAAGTACGGCGACAGCGAGCTTGATCGCCTGAATTTCATTCGCCGCGCACAACACCTCGGGTTCAGCCTGAGCGAAATCGGCGAGCTGCTCAACATCAGCAGTCGCGGCGATATCGCCGCCATGTACCAGGCGGCCAAGGTTCGCCTCGATGACATCGACAAGCGCATTGCCGAACTTCATCGCGTGCGCGATGCGCTGAGCAAGCTCATGTCGGTATGCCCGCGCGAAGGATCCGACGACAACTGCCCCATCCTGCGCGCCCTGCTCAACAAGGAGGCTTCCCTGTGAAACATGCCAATATCGTGACGCTGCCCGACCGCGTCGAAGCGGATTCGCCGCGCTGTTGCATTGCCCAGGTGCGCACCCTGCTTGAGAAGGTTCGCTCCCGGCAGCCTGCCCGGCGGGCGGTGACTTGGGTCGACGAGCCGATGCGCATCGTTCGCGAGATCGACTTCGCCGAACCTTCGCCGCACGACTTCCATGTTGGAGAACTCGAGGCGTCCGTACTGGCCGGTTTCAGCCATGCGAGCGGTTCCGGCGCGAATGAAATCCGCCACGACGATCCGCGGGAGTTGGCCCGCGCACGCCTGGTATTCGCGCTCACCTGGTTGGTGCCATTGGTGCTGGTGTCGGCAGTTCTGGTGTTCTCCGGCGCAGCGCTTGGCCAGGCGCTGGGTTCATTGTTGAGGTTTTCCGTGGTGATCATGGCGGTGCCGTTGGCGGGATCGCTGGTTGCTGTGCTGGTTCGCCGGTTGCAGCGAAAGCGCGCGGAGCTTTCCAGGGCCGCGTCGAAGCGCGACTGACGCAGGCAAGCAGGAATTCTCGCGAACGCCATGCAGCCATTCCCGAGATCCTTGTCGCGGATTTGATCCGGGTGGGTGGGTGCGCGCGGACCTCGCCATGCTTTTCCGTATCATGGCCGCATGGCGCGCAAGAAAACTGCTACGACAACCCCGCTGTTTGCCGAGGCCGAAGGCCTCAAGCCACTGGCCGAACGCATGCGTCCGCGCACGCTCGACGAAATTGTCGGCCAATCGCGCCTGCTCGATGCGGGCAAGCCGCTGCGCCGGGCCATCGAGAGCGGCAAGCTGCATTCGATGATCCTGTGGGGGCCGCCTGGCTGCGGCAAGACCACGCTGGCCTTGCTGCTGGCGCGGTATGCCGATGCCGATTTCAAGGCGATTTCGGCCGTGCTCTCGGGCTTGCCCGATGTGCGCGCCGCGCTGGCCGAGGCCGAAGTCAATTTCGCCCAGGGCCGGCGTACCGTGTTGTTTGTCGATGAGGTGCATCGCTTCAACAAGACCCAGCAGGATGCCTTCCTGCCGCATATCGAGCGCGGCATCATCATCATGGTCGGTGCGACCACCGAGAATCCGTCGTTTGAACTCAATTCGGCCCTGCTTTCGCGCTGTCGCGTGCATGTGCTCGAATCCCTGACTGTCGAGCAGATCGTCGCAGCCTTGCAGCGCGCCCTGGTCGACCGCGAACGTGGGCTTGGCGAACAGCAACTGGCCGTCGCGGATGAGTCGTTGCGGCTGATTGCCCAGGCCGCCGACGGTGACGTGCGACGCGCCCTGACCTTGCTGGAGATTGCCGCCGAACTGGCCGATGACGGACGCATCGACGAGACCACGCTGACCCAGGTGCTGGCCGATCGCACGCGTCGCTTCGACAAGGGCGGCGAACAGTTTTACGACCAGATCTCGGCCCTGCACAAGTCGGTGCGCTCGTCCGATCCGGATGCGGCGCTGTACTGGCTGACGCGCATGCTTGATGGCGGCGTCGACCCCGCCTATCTGGCGCGGCGTCTGACGCGCATGGCGATCGAGGACATTGGCCTGGCCGATCCGCGCGCGCTGAGCCTTGCCCTGGAAGCCTGGAATACCTGGGATCGCCTCGGCTCTCCGGAGGGCGAACTGGCTTTTGCCGAGCTGGCAATCTATCTGGCCATCGCCGCCAAGAGCAATGCCGCTTATGCCGCCTTCAATGCCGTGCGTGCCGAAGTGCGCGCCAATGGCACGCGCGAAGTGCCGATGCACCTGCGCAATGCACCGACCAGGCTGATGAAGGGCCTCGGCTACGGCCAGGGCTATCAATACGATCACGATGCCGAAGGCGGTGTCGCCCTCGACCAGCAATGCCTTCCGGATGGCCTGGTCGGCCAGGAGTTCTACGCGCCGGTTGATCGTGGTCTCGAATTGAAGATAGGCGAAAAGCTCGCCGCCTTGCGCAACGCGAGGCGTCAGGCGCGAAAGGCGGAGAAGAAGTCGTGAGGAAAGGATGCGTCCGACGCAGGGTCAGCCTGGCCGCGGCCTGCCTGATCCTTGCTTGCCTCGTCACCGCGACGGCTGCTGCGAAATCGCCGTCGAACGATGCACGCCTGGCCAGTCTGGCCGCGCGGATCGATGCGCATCTGGCCAAGCCGGCATTCGCCGATGCCACCTGGGGCGTGCAGGTCGTGTCGCTCGACAGCGGCAAGGTTCTCTACTCGCACAATGCCGACAAGTTGTTCGTGCCGGCCTCGACGGCCAAGCTCTACACGGCCGCGCTGGCACTCGATATCTTTGGCCCCGACTACCGCGTGCCAACCAGCCTGTTCGCGACCGCCAAGCCGGGCAGGGATGGCGAGTTGCGCGGCGATCTGATCCTCGTCGGCTACGGCGATCCGACGCTCGGCACCGACAAGCGCGTGTCCTGGGCCGATACCCTGGCCATCGCCCTGCGCAAGTCAGGCGTCAAGGCGGTGCGCGGCTCACTGCTCGGCGATGCGACCTGGTTTGCCGCACCGTTGTACGGCAGTGGTTGGGAGGCGGCCGATCTGCAGAGCTGGTTTGGTGCGCCGGTGTCGGCACTCAGCGTCGATGAAAACATCGTGCGCGTCGAAGTTCGCCCGGCACCGCAAGCCGGCAACCTGGCGCGGATCGCCTTTGATTCGGCGGTTGCCGCACCGGAGGTCGACAACCAGCTGCGCACCTTGCGCGCCCCGGCACCGACCGACATCAGCCTCTATCGTGCGCCCGGTGAATCGGTACTGCACGCGTTTGGCAGCATCGCGACGAATGCCGGCACCCAATACTATCGGCTGGCCGCGCATGATCCGGCCCTGATTGCCGTCGAGCAGCTGCGCAGCGCACTTGAGCGCCAGGGCGTCAGCGTGCAGGGCAAGTCGCGCAGCCTGTACTGGCCGCGCCAGGACACAGCCCTGCATGACGACAAGATCCAGCGCATTGCCGATGTGTGGTCGCCACCGTTGGCGGAAATCGTCAGGCACGGCTTGAAGGTTTCGCAGAATCTCTACATGCAGAATCTGCTGCTGATGGTCGGCGCCAAGGCGGCGGCGGACGAACGCGAGGCGGGCGAGACGTCGCCGGCATTCCGCTCCAGTGAATCGCGTGGCATCCAGGCCCTGCGCAGCTATCTGCGCCGGATTGGCGTGCCATTGGACGGCGTGCTCATCGAGGACGGCCCGGGCCTGTCGCGACGCAACCTGACGTCGCCGGCGTCCTTGGCCGGCTTGTTGCTCCGCGTCGGCGACAGCCCGGGGGCAAAGGCATTCCGCCTGGGTCTGCCGGAAGCAGGCGTGGACGGTTCGCTGAGCGGACGCATGCGCAACAGTGCCGCGCAAGGCCGCATCTACGCGAAGACCGGCAGCATGGCCTTCACCTATGCGCTGGCCGGATACGCAATGACCGCTGCCGACGAGCGGCTCGCCTTCGCCATCATGCTCAACAATTACCGCCGCCCGGTCGACGCCGGACGGCCGACCGCCGAACTCGATGCCATCGCCATCATGCTGGCCGAGCTGGACGAACGCAGCCAGCCCTGAGCCGTCCTGTCCCGCTTGCGGCAGGCGCGAAGCAGGCGTAGCGTCGCCCGTCCAATCCTGGGGAGGAGTCGCCGATGCGCATCGTCATTGCCGCCATTTTCAGTGCACTCATGCTTTTCATCTGGGGCTTTGTCGCCCATACCGTCCTGCCCATCGGCGAGATGGGCGTCCAGGCACCAGCCAACGAGGAGGTGATCCTTGATTCGGTGAAGAGCGGCGCACCGAATCCCGGCATCTACGTGCTCCCCTATGTCAGTTCCGCGCAATGGAAGGACGAGGCGTTCATGAAAGCCTTTGCCGAAAAATCCAAGGCGCAGCCGTTTGTGTACATGGTCGTCAGCCCGCCGTATGGCGACCCGATGCAGATGACTCCGCAATTGGTCAAGCAGTTTGGCAGCAATTTCCTCGGCAGCCTGATCGCCGCCTGGCTGCTGGTGGCGACGCGTTGGGGATTTGCCGCGCGCGTCCTTGGCGCCACCACCATGGGCGTATTCGTCTGGGTTGGCTCGGTAGTGCCGATGGCGGTCTGGTACCGGTTTCCGACCGATTTCATGATTGCCGGCCTGATCGAGCATGTCGTGGGCTGGCTGCTGGGCGGTATCGTCATCGCCTGGTGGCTTGGAAGGTCGCAGCCCCGTCGAATCTGATGGTGCATTCTTGCTCGCGCGTGCCGCCGGGGTCGTCCCGGCGCACGCGTCGGCATGATCAGCGTTGCCCCCAGGTTTGCGGCCAGCCAGCGGCGCGGCGATAATCCGCGCCCTTCGTTGGTTTGCGGAATCCCTGCCATGCTTGATCCAGCCCTGCTGCGCGGGCAGCTTGATGTCGTTGCCGAAAGCCTTGCCCGGCGCGGCTACACACTCGATGTGGCGGCCATCGAAGCGCTCGAAGCGCAGCGCAAGCACGTGCAGGTGGAAACCCAGGAGTTGCAGAACACGCGCAACACGCGCTCCAAGGCGATCGGTGTCGCCAAGGGCAAGGGCGAGGACACCACGGCCTTGATGGCCGAAGTCGCCGGCATCGCCGATCAGCTCAAGGCCAACGAAACGCGGCTGGCCGATCTGCAGCAGCAGTTGGCGGAGATCACCCTCGGCATTCCGAATTTGCCGCATGCTTCGGTGCCGGATGGCCTCGATGAATCCGCGAACGTCGAGCAGCATCGCTGGGGAACGCCGCGCGTATTCGATTTTGCGGTGAAGGATCATGTCGAACTCGGCGCTCGCAATGGCTGGCTGGATGCCGATGTCGCCGCCAAATTGTCGGGTTCGCGCTTTACCGTGCTGCGTGGCGGGCTTGCCCGTCTGCATCGCGCGCTCGCGCAATTCATGCTCGATCTGCATACCGGGGAACACGGCTACCTCGAAACCAACGTGCCGCTGATCGTCAATGGCGATTCGATGCAGGGTACCGGCCAGTTGCCGAAGTTCGAGCAAGACCTCTTTGCGATCGAGGTCAACGAATCCAGGCGTTACCTGATTCCGACCGCCGAAGTGCCGTTGACCAATATCGTGCGTGACACCATCTGCGATGCCGAGCAGTTGCCGTTGCGCATGACCGCGCATTCCTTGTGCTTTCGCTCCGAAGCCGGTTCCGGTGGCCGCGACGTGCGCGGCATGATCCGCCAGCACCAGTTCGAGAAGGTCGAACTGGTCAGCATCAGCAAGCCCTCGGAAAGCGACGCCGAACATGAGCGCATGACGCGCAGCGCGGAAATCGTCCTCGAAAAACTCGGGCTTCCCTACCGGCGCATGCTGCTTTGTGCCGGCGACATGGGTTTCACCGCGACCAAGACCTACGATCTGGAAGTCTGGTTGCCGAGCCAGGCCACGTATCGCGAGATTTCCTCGTGTTCCAACTGCACCGATTTCCAGGCGCGGCGCATGCTCGCCCGCTGGCGCAATCCGGAAACCGGCAAACCCGAACTCGTGCATACCCTGAATGGCTCGGGTACCGCCGTGGGTCGCGCCCTCATCGCGGTCATGGAAAACTACCAGAACGCGGACGGCTCGATCGACGTTCCCGACGTGCTGCTGCCATACATGGGCGGCAGCAAGCGCCTGTCCTGAATTTGCATTCTCGCGGCAGCATCCTGATCAGTCTTGCGGCCAGTCGCCGCGGTCGTCTTGGGCGGAGCCAGCGATTGCGCTAAACTCCGCGGCCCGTTTGCATGCCGACGCAGATGTTTTCCTGCGTGGTGGCTTGCACAGCAAGCCGTGACGGTGAGGACAATATGGAGAGATGGCCGAGTGGTTTAAGGCAGCAGTCTTGAGTGCGGAGGCAGGAAGCCGGAGCCAACATCGCCATCGGCGATGGCCCGAAGGGCGGAGGGCGGGACGCCCGGAGTCAAACTGCCGTGGTGGCTTGCGCAGCAAGCCGTGACGGTGAGGACAATATGGAGAGATGGCCGAGTGGTTCAAGGCAGCAGCCTTGAGTGCGGAGGCAGGAAGCCGGAGCCAACATCGCCATCGGCGATGGCCCGAAGGGCGGAGGGCGGGACGCCCGGAGTCAAACTGCCGTGGTGGCTTGCACAGCAAGCCGTGACGGTGAGGACAATATGGAGAGATGGCCGAGTGGTTTAAGGCAGCAGTCTTGAGTGCGGAGGCAGGAAGCCGGAGCCAACATCGCCATCGGCGATGGCCCGAAGGGCGGAGGGCGGGACGCCCGGAGTCAAACTGCCGTGGTGGCTTGCGCAGCAAGCCGTGACGGTGAGGACAATATGGAGAGATGGCCGAGTGGTTCAAGGCAGCAGCCTTGAGTGCGGAGGCAGGAAGCCGGAGCCAACATCGCCATCGGCGATGGCCCGAAGGGCGGAGGGCGGGACGCCCGGAGTCAAACTGCCGTGGTGGCTTGCACAGCAAGCCGTGACGGTGAGGACAATATGGAGAGATGGCCGAGTGGTTTAAGGCAGCAGTCTTGAAAACTGCCGTGGGTTTACGCCCACCGTGGGTTCGAATCCCACTCTCTCCGCCAAATACATTTCTTGGCCCGACGCGGAGCACGTTGAATGACTGAATCCCTGCCTGATCGCCTTTCAGTCGATCCCAAGAGCCCCTTCCATGATGCCGATCTGCTGGCCAGGGGCGTGGGCATCCGCTTCAATGGCGAGGAGCGCACCACGGTCGAGGAGTATTGCGTCAGCGAAGGCTGGATCCGCGTCGCCGCCGGCAAGTCGCTCGATCGCCGCGGCCGACCGATCACCTTGAAGATCAGGGGCGAGGTCGTGCCCTATCTGCTGGACGGCGCCTGAGGCGCGACTGCCTGCCGTTGGTTGGCGGACTCGCGCATGCGAAGATCCGCGCATGAATCCCGGCAGTCCATCATCGAGTCGCGCGGATCTGCTCGCCGTCCTCGATCAAGTGCATGACCACGTTCGCCCGTTGATCGGCCAGGGCAAGGTGGCGAGCTACATTCCACGACTCGCCAATGTACCGATCGACCGCTTCGGCATGGCGGTGGCGACCCTGGATGGCGAGATGATCGGCATTGGCGATGCCGACGAGAAGTTCTCGATCCAGAGCATTTCCAAGGTGTTCACCCTGACGCTTGCGCTCGAAGCGCTGGGAGGCGAGCTGTGGAAACGGGTTGGGCGCGAGCCATCCGGCAATGCCTTCAACTCGCTGGTGCAACTTGAGCGCGAGCGCGGCATTCCACGCAACCCGTTGATCAATGCCGGTGCCCATGTCATCGCCGACGTGATCCTTTCGAGTTCGCCAAGCGCCCGCGAAGACCTGCTCGGCTTCGTCCGCGAGCGCGCCGACAATGCGGCGATCAGCATGGATGAAGATGTCGCGCGATCCGAGCGCGAGGCCGGATTCCGCAATGCCGCACTGGCCAATTTCGTGCGCAGTTTCAACAACCTCGACAACGATGTCGAAGCCGTGCTCGATTTCTATTACCACCAGTGTGCGCTGCAGATGACATGCGTGGACCTCGCCCGTGCGTTCCTCTTTCTCGCCAATCGCGGCGTGTGCCAGCGCAGCGGTCACGCGGTCATCAGTGCGGATCGGGCCAAGCGCATCAATGCCCTGATGATGACCTGCGGCACCTACGATGCCGCTGGCGAGTTCGCCTTCCGCGTCGGCCTTCCGGTGAAGAGCGGAGTCGGCGGCGGCATTGTCGCGGTGGTGCCGAATGCGATGACGGTCGTAGTCTGGTCGCCGGGCCTGGACGACAAGGGCAATTCATTGGTCGGGGCCGCGGCTTTGGACCGGTTCACCGCCTTGACCGGCCTCTCGGTATTCTGAAACGGCGCGCAGGCGTCGGTCATTTTTCCAGCATGACCGCCCAATGATGCAGGCCGTCGACGCGGCTGCAGATGATCTTGAAACAGACCAGCATCGGCACCGCCAGCAGCAGGCCGAGAATGCCCCACATCCAGCCCCAGATCATCAGCCAGATGATGATGCCCAGCGGGTTCAGCTTGATCGTGCTGCCCAGCGCCAGCGGCGTGGCCAACTGGCTTTCCAGCAGATGCAGGCCGAGGTAGCCGGCGGCAGGCAGGAACGCCGCGCCGAGGGTCGGAAACTGCGACAGGCCAACCAGGGCCAGCATCGCCGCCATGGCGATGGGACCCACATACGGCGTCAGGTTGAGCAAGGCCGCCAGCGCGCCCCACAGCAACGGTGTGTCCACATCGAGTACCCACAACAGGATTGTCGTGGCGATGCCGAGGGCAAGGCTGGTTGAACAGACGGTCAGGAAGTAGCGCGAAAGATCATTCTGGATCGCGCGCACGATATCCACCGTAACCCGTTTCTGCTGCCAGGTGGAACGCAGCATCAGCGTTCGTCGCAACAGACTGTCGCCATAGAGCAGGAAGAAGTACGTCAGCAGGACCACGGCCAGCGCGCTGGCCAGCAGGCGCGGCGTGGTCGAGAGCAGGCTGGGTCGCTCCGCTGTCTGCACGACGATGCGCTGGCTGGCCTTTGCCGGATCCGCGGTGATCGCGCTGATCGACTCGCCGACCTTGCTCGCATCGTTGATGGGCCGCATCAGTGCTTTCAGTTTCGGGGTGACGCTGCGCACCACCTGGGGGGCGCGGCCGACCCATTCCGCAGCCGGCACATAGAGCACGTTGCCGATGCCGGCGAGGGTCGCCATGGACACTGAAATGAGCAGGAAAGCCGCGATCCAGCGCGGCAGCCAGCCACTGCTCAGGCGTTTCATCAGCGGGCTCAGGAGCAGCGAGAAAAAGATGGCAAGCAGGATCGGCAGGATCAGTTCGCTGGCAAAGTAGCAGGTGTAGAGCACGCCGCCGGTGACCAGGATTGCCAGCAGGCGATGGATGCCCGCATTGATCTCAAGTTGCGACTCGCGCAGCGCGCGATTGAGCGCCGCACCGCTGAGTGGCTCTGCATCCGCGCTTGGCGAAACTTCGGGCTGCGCTGCTTCGACGCGAGGCACCGCTGCTTCTGCAGTCTCTTCTTCCGGATCGATCGCATTCATGGAGGGATCCTGAGCAAGGGTATCGCGCCATTCTGCACGGGATTTGCGTGTGTTGACGGGATTCGATGCCGCGTGTTCATGCTGCGGAAGGTATGTGCTCCTGCGCTCGCGGCAGGGCGCATGCGGCGTTGCCGAGACGCAGCAATGATCAGGTCGGAAAACGCTCTGCCGTTGCGCCAAGCGCATGTGCCACGGCTTCGGCCACCTTGATGCCGTCCACGGCGGCGGAAAGGATGCCGCCGGCATAACCGGCCCCTTCGCCGGCGGGAAACAAGCCGCGTGTGTTGAGGCTCTGCAGATCGTCATCGTTGCGCGTGATGCGGATCGGCGAGGAGGTTCGTGTCTCCACCGCGGTGAGCACCGCATCGGCTTGATTGAAGCCACGGATCTGCTTGTCGAATGCCGGTATCGCCTCGCGCATGGCGGTCAATGCAAAGTCGGGCAGGGCAGGTGCCAGGTCGCACAGGTGCACGCCCGGCCGGTACGAGGGCAGCACGCTTCCCAAGGCACTGGAAGCTCTTCCGGCGAGGAAATCGCCGACTCGTTGTGCCGGTGCCGCGTAATTCGATCCGCCGAGGGCGAACGCGCGTTCCTCCCAATGGCGCTGGAAGGCAATCCCGGCAAGCGGATTGCCCGGATAGTCCGCTGGCGTGATGCCGACGACGATCGCGCTGTTGGCATTGCGCTCGTCGCGCGAGTACTGGCTCATGCCGTTGGTGACGAGGCGTCCCGGTTCGGATGCGGCGGCGACCACGGTGCCGCCCGGACACATGCAGAAACTGTAGACCGATCGCCCGTTGCCGGCGTGATGCACGAGCTTGTAATCGGCCGCGCCAAGCAGTGGATGCCCGGCCAGCTTGCCGAAGCGCGCGCGATCGATCAGCGACTGCGGATGCTCGATGCGACAGCCGATTGAAAACGGCTTGGCCTCGATATGCACACCCCGCGCATGCAACATTTCAAAAGTGTCGCGCGCGCTGTGGCCGATGGCGAGGATCACATGGTCGCAACGGATCTGCTCGCCACTGGCGAGGGTCAGGCCGCGGATGTGGCCATTCTCGATCGATAGATCCTCGACCTTGCTGGAAAAGCGGAACTCGCCACCAAGCGCCTCGATGCCCGCGCGCATGTGCTCGACCATCTTGACCAGGCGGAACGTGCCGATATGCGGCTTGCTGACATAGAGGATTTCCTCCGGCGCGCCGGCCTTGACGAACTCGGCAAGCACCTTGCGGCCATGGTGGCGCGGATCCTTGATCTGGCTGTACAACTTGCCATCGGAAAATGTTCCGGCACCACCCTCGCCGAACTGCACGTTGGATTCGGCATCGAGGATGCCATTGCGCCAGAAACCCCAGGTATCCCGGGTGCGTTCGCGCACGACCTTTCCGCGTTCGAGGATCAGCGGGCGCAAGCCCATCTGGGCGAGAACCAGTGCGGCGAGGATGCCGCACGGGCCGCTGCCGATGACGACGGGACGGGGTGTTCCGGGGGGCAGGGATGCGTTGCGGGCAACGAACCGGTACGAGGTGTCCGGCGTCGCCATGACTTGCGCATCGGCGCTGAAACGCTCCAGCAATTCCGCGTCGCGGGTGGTGGCGACATCGAGGGTGTAGGTGAACTGGATGGCTGCCTTCTTGCGCGCGTCGACACCACGACGGAAGATGGTGAACTCGACGAGCTCATCGGGTTTCAGGCCGAGACGCGCGCGAATCGCCAGCGCGATTGCCTCGGCGGCATGATCCAGCGGCAGCTTGATTTCAGTCAGTCGCAACATGAGGCGTGAGTCCGGTCACTTGTCGGTTGTTGCTCAGATCGCTTGGCCAGCGGCATGCCCGGAAGCCCAGGCCCACTGGAAATTGTAGCCGCCCAGATGCCCGGTCACATCGACGACTTCGCCGATGAAATAAAGGCCGGCGACGAGTTTCGATTGCATCGTGCTCGATGAAAGCTGGTCGGTATCGACGCCGCCAAGGGTGACCTCGGCGGTGCGATAGCCTTCGGTACCGCTGGCGGTGATCGGCCATGCCTTGAGTTGTCCGGCAATGTCGCGCAGCTCGGCTTCGTGATAGTGGCGCATCGGCTTGCTGCCAAACGAGTGCTCGCAGAGTCGGTGCGCCAGGCGCCTGGGCAGGACTTCGGCAAGGACGGTTTTCAACTCCGCCGCATTGCGCTGGGTTTGCTGGGCAAGCAGGTAGGCCAGCACGTCGCGATCAGGCAGCAGGTCAAGGCGCAGGTCGTCGCCCGGCTGCCAGTACGAGGAGATCTGCAGGATCGCCGGACCACTGAGCCCGCGATGGGTGATCAGCATGTCGGCGCGGAACGCCTTGCCATTGCAGCGAGCCTCGACCGGCAAGGCGACGCCGCTCAGGTCCTGCAGGCGTTGCTGATGCGTGCCGCTCAAGGTCAAGGGAACCAGGCCGGCACGCGTCGGCAGCACGGCGTGGCCAAACTGGCGCGCCAGCTCGTAGCCGAAGCCGCTGGCACCCATGCTGGGAATCGACAGGCCGCCAGTGGCGACGACGAGGGCAGGGCTGTCGACCGTGCCAGCAGACGTTTCCAGCCTGAATCCACCATCGAGCTTGCGTGCTGCGGTGATGCTGCAAGAGGTTTGCACCTGCACGCCGGCATCGGCGCACTCGTCGAGCAGCATGCGCACGATCTGTTTCGAAGAATCATCGCAGAACAGCTGGCCGAGTTCCTTTTCATGCCAGGCAATGCCATGCGCGTCGACCATGTCGATGAAATCACCTGGCGAAAAACGGGCCAGGGCGGATTTGCAGTAATGCGGATTGGCGGAAAGGAAATTCGCCGGTGTCGTACCAGTATTGGTGAAGTTGCAGCGTCCCCCGCCCGACATGAGGATCTTCTTGCCGACGCGGTTGGCGTGCTCGATCACGCGCACGCGCCGACCGCGCCGGCCGGCCGTCAAGCCGCACATCAACCCCGCCGCGCCACCGCCGATGATGACGACATCCAGGTTATCCGGCATTGCTCCAACGCCCGGATGAATCCGCCGCCAGGCGCGGCTGTGGATCAATGCCGATCACCGTGTCGCCCTTGAGGATCTGTACATGTCCATCCTGGATCAGGCATTGCAGGCGCAAGCCGCGCTCGGCCAGCGCGGCGAGCGCATCGACGGCTTCAACCGGAATGTCGAGCACGGTCAGGTTCTTCGAACGGCGCAGTTCGTTGGCGGACTTCTCCCACCAGATGTCGCCACCACGCCCGCCGTAATTGATCAGCACGACCAGCCGGGAGCGGCCGCAGGCCTTGCGCACGCGGGAAGGATCGGGATGGCCCAGATCGATCCACAGGCCAATGTCGCCATTCATTTCCCGGCGCCAGAGATCCGGTTCGTCATCGGTGCTGAGACCCTTGCCGAACTCGAGTCGATCATCGGCGTAGAGGGCAAAGGCGAGCACGCGGATCATCATGCGCTCGTCGGTTTCGGAAGGGTGCCGAGCCAGGGTCAGGGCATGGGTCGCGTAGTAGTTGCGGTCCATGTCGCTGATCTGCAGCTCGACCTTGTAGATGGTTGCATTGAGTGCCATGCGCCGGCCGATCACGGAAAGTCGACCATTGTAATCGGCTGAGTGGCTGTTTCACGGGCCAGCCTGGCGCTGCGGTGACGCCGGAGTCAGCCAGGACATGCGGCAAGGAAGCGACTTGGCCCGGCAGGAACCTGCCTGCAGCCACGCCGCTGCGACGCCGGGTCACGGCAAAAGCCTGCATCGCGACGGCATACTTGCGCCATGGAACGATCGCTGTCGACGTTGTTGCGTACCTTGATCACGCTGCGCTGGCTGGCGGTGATCGGCCAGTCGGCGACGATAGCGGTGGCGGCCGGACTGCTCGGCGTTGCCCTGCCTGCGCTGGCACTGTGGTCAGGCGTCGCCTTGCTTGCCGCGTTCAACATGCTGGCAACCTGGCGGATTCGCCGCATCGACGAGCCATCGCACGTCGAGGTGATGATCCATGTCGGTGTCGATGTCGCGGTGCTGGGGTGGCTGATTGCCTGGAGCGGCGGTGTCACCAATCCGTTCACGTCCTTGTTCCTGCTGCCGATCGCCTTTGCCTCGCTGGCCTTGCCCGCGCGCTGGATTTACGCGGTGGCGGCAATGTGTTGTGCGGGCTACGCGTTGTCCGTCGTGTTCGGTCAGCCGCTTCCGCATGTCCATGGCATGGGCGATGGCTTTGACCTGCACCTGTGGGGAATGGCTGCCAACTTCGTGGTGTCGGCCGTGGTCTTGTTGATCTTCTTTTCGCGCATGTCCGGATTGTTGCGTCGGCGCGAGCACGAGCTTTCGCTGCTGCGCGAACGCTTCACGCGCAATGAGGGCATTGTCGCCCTGGCCACGCATGCAGCCTCGGTTGCGCATGAATTGAACACGCCGTTGGCGACCATGACGCTGATGCTGGATGACCTCATCGAAGACGATGCGGATTCCGGCCTTGGCGAAGATCACGCCACGTTGCGCGCCCTGGTCGATGTCTGCCGCGATCGCGTGCGCGAACTCGCCGCGCCGGCCGATGCCGGAGCAGGGGACACCGAGTTGGCTGGCGTCGACATTGGAACTGTCATCGCGCGCTGGCAACTGGTGCGTCCGACGATTCGCCTGGTGCGCAGCGGCTGCATCGACGAATCGATCCGCGTGGCTGCTGCCGTCGGTCATCTGCTGCTGGCCCTGCTCAACAATGCCGCGGATGCCGGCGAGGCGGTCGGCATGGACCAGGTTGACCTCACGCTTGAGGTGCATGGACATTCCCTGCGTGGCGAGATCCGCGACTACGGTGTCGGCTTTGGTGTCGCCGAGCCGTTCCTGCCGTCGCGCATGTTTGCCAGCAGCAAGCCGGACGGCCTCGGCGTCGGCTTGGCGCTTTCGCATGCCACGGTCGAGCGCCTCAACGGAAAATTGTCCGTGCAGAAAACCGATGGCCCCGGCGTGCGGGTATGTTTCGAGTTGCCGCTTGCCGACGGAGCCGGTCCATGAAGAAGGGTTTGTTGATAGACGATGACGCCTTGTACCTGCGCGCGCTGCAGCGCTCGCTGGAGCGTCGTGGCCACGCCATCCAGACGGCAACAACACCTGCACGGGCCATCGAACTGGCCGCTGCACAAAAACCCGACTATGCCCTGGTCGATCTCAAGCTCGCCGAACAGAACGGCCTCGACCTGATTGCACCGTTGCGCCAGGCGCATGCGCCGATGCGCATCATCCTGGTCACCGGATACGCCAGCGTTGCCACAGCGGTCGAGGCGATCAAGCGCGGTGCCGATCACTATCTCGCCAAGCCCACCACGATCGAGGCGATCCTGCGGGCGGTCAACGCGGATGCGAACGACGAGCCAGCCGAAGCCGAAACCACGATGACGCCGCTCAGCCGCCTGGAATGGGAACACATCCAGCAAGCCATGATCGACAGCAACGGCAACGTCTCGGCGGCCGCGCGCCTGCTCGGCATGCACCGCCGCTCACTGCAACGCAAACTGGCCAAGAAGCCCGGCCGGGAGCGCAAGCCGGCCGACGAGCTGGATTGACCCGCGACGCGTCGTCGACGCCTGGTTTCAGTTGACGGTTCAGCCGTTGGCAGAGCAGGTTGCAGGCCTGCCTTTGCTTGTGACCAGTTCGATGATGGTCGAACCATCAGCACCGGTTCGCGTCGTGTAAGCGATCCCGGCGACGCATTTCAGCTTGCCGGGCAGCCTGGCATCGATGTTCCGGGGGCTCGGCGCGAAGTTTATTCCTTCAGTTCGCGTCCTCTGCATCTTGCCTTCGTAATCAGGTTTTTCCCGCTGATGGACTGTCGTTTCGGAAATCCCGTCCGCTCGCTTCGACGTGACTGGCAGGGTTTCGCTGAACGTCGGCGCCTGGTTGTTGCGTATCCATTGGTAGCCGAAATATCCGATTGCTGCGTGTCCTGCGGCTGCTCCGACAATCAGGATTGCGTTGCCGACCCAGGTTCGGCGGCTTGTACGCGGTTGCGACCCGCGGCGTCCAGGGCCCTTGATTCGGATTTCATCCCATCGGGGCCGTTCAGATATTGCCCGTGTATCGTCCATTTGAGCCAATGTTCCTCTGGTTGTTCCATTTGGCCTTTGCTGCGGGGCGTACGGAGCCTTGGCGTGTTTGCCGCAATAAATGGTGTATTTGCAACCCATTGAATATGTTGGGAATGGATGGCGGCTGAATGGTGAATTCGCCCCGTTCTCCATCGGACAATTGAGCTTCATGCCGCACAGACGACGATTTCTCTGCTGTAACGAGGACGAAAAGCAGAAATGTGTGTTGCATGCCTGCCGAGTAAGGCGTGCTCTATCCAACCCAGCGCAGTCCCGGATCGGAGATGCCGCCAGATAAATTGACTACCCCTTCAGTAGGCGTAATATGTGGATGCGTCTTGGGATAGACCCGAGGCACCATTAACCGTGAGGGATTCTCATGGACTTTGACTATCTGGTCTTCATCGGGCGCTTTGAGCCCTTTCACAACGGCCACGCGGCCGTCGCTCGCCACGCTCTTGGTCGGGCTCGCAAGCTCATCTTCCTGGTGGGTTCTGCCGACACCCCCCGAACGATTCGCAATCCTTGGACCGTCGCCGAACGCGCCGTAATGATCCAGGCCGCTCTTGAGCGCGATGTCGATCGCCTCATCATCCGTCCACTGCGGGATCACCTCTACAACGAAAGCCAATGGATTGCCGGCGTGCAGCGTGCGGTCGCCGAGGCAATCCGGGATGACGATGGGGCGGATTCCGCTCGTGTTGGTCTGGTCGGCATGGACAAGGACGATTCCAGCTACTACCTGCGCGAATTCCCCCAGTGGCCACTCGTCGATGTTCAGCACACCGAGACTCTTTCAGCCACAGAGCTGCGGCGGTACCTATTCGAAGCCGGCGATATCGACTTCCATGGCGCATTGCTCATGCTTCGCGGCAATGTGCCTGCGCCTGTGTTCGACATGCTCGACGCGTTTCGCAAGACCTCACCGGCCCACGCCCAACTGGTCGCCGAGCATCAGTTCATCGCGCAGTACAAGGCGTCCTGGAAGAGTGCGCCGTACCCACCGACGTTTGTAACGACCGATGCTGTAGTGGTCCATTCCGGACACGTCCTGCTGGTACATCGCCGTGCGGAACCGGGCAAGGGCCTGTGGGCACTGCCTGGCGGCTTCGTCGGCCAAAACCAGGGCATTCTGGAGTCCTGCTTGCGTGAGCTGCGCGAAGAAACCCGGCTGAAGATCCCGGTACCGGTCTTGAAGGGTTCTCTCAAGAGCCAGAGCGTGTTCGATCACCCCGAGCGCAGCCAGCGTGGGCGAACGATCACGCACGCCTTTCACTTCGATTTCCCGGCCGGGGGATTGCCGGCGGTGAAAGGTGGCGACGATGCCGACAAGGCGCGCTGGATCCCAGTCAGCGAGGCTCTCGAAATGGGCCCGAAACTCTATGAGGACCACCTCCACATCCTTGAATTCTTTCTGGGTCGGGGCTGAATCCGACCTCTCCGCCGGCGGACAGACCGCTGGCTTTCTCGACGCGAAGGAGCTTCCGTCATGCAATGCCTCACCAACCTGCTACTCAACACCGATAGCTACAAGGCCAGTCACTGGCTGCAATACCCGCCCGGTACCGATGCCACGTTCTTCTATGTGGAATCCCGTGGCGGCATCTACGATCGCACCGTCTTCTTCGGCCTTCAGGCGATCCTCAAAGAGTACCTGGCCAAACCGATTACCCACGCCGATGTGGATGAGCCGCGCGACCTGTTCGCCGCCCATGGCGAGCCGTTCAACGAATCGGGCTGGCGCGACATCGTCGATCGCCATGCGGGCTTCCTGCCGATCCGCATCCGTGCGGTCCCCGAAGGCACGGTCGTGCCTACCCACAACGCGCTGATGACCATCGAGTCGACCGATCCGAAGGCCTACTGGGTGCCTTCTTATCTGGAGACGATGCTGCTGCGCATCTGGTATCCGGTCACGGTGGCCACGGTCAGCTGGCATGCCAAGCAGACCATCCGCCAGTTCCTGGAACGCACCAGCGACGACGTCGAAGGCCAGTTGCCGTTCAAGCTGCACGACTTTGGATCCCGAGGTGTTTCAAGTCTCGAATCGGCGGCCATCGGTGGCGCGGCCCACCTGGTCAACTTCCTCGGTACCGACACGGTCTCCGGATTGCGCCTGGCCAGCGCCTGTTATCACGAATCCATGGCGGGCTTCTCGATTCCGGCTGCCGAACACAGCACGATTACGGCGTGGGGGCGCGAGCGCGAGGTGGATGCCTATCGCAACATGCTCACCCAGTTTGCCAAGCCCGGTGCCATCGTTGCCGTGGTCTCCGACAGCTACGACATCTTTCATGCGATCCGCGAGCATTGGGGCAAGACGCTCAAGAACGAAGTCATCCAGTCGGGTGGCACCCTGGTCGTTCGGCCCGACTCGGGTGATCCGGTCGCCGTGGTTCACCAGTGCCTGGAACTGCTCGACGAGGCCTTTGGCCACACGGTCAACAGCAAAGGATTCAAGGTCCTCAACCATGTGCGCGTGATTCAAGGTGACGGGGTCAACCCGACCAGCATTCGCGCGATCCTCGAGCGCATCACCAGTGCCGGTTATGCCACCGACAACCTGGCCTTCGGTATGGGCGGTGCGCTGCTGCAGCGACTGGATCGCGACACGCAGAAGTTCGCCCTGAAATGCTCGGCCGCCCGCGTCGAGGGGCGCTGGATCGATGTCTACAAGGATCCGGTCACCGACAAGGGCAAGCAGAGCAAGCGGGGGCGCATGACCCTCCTGCAACATCGCGAATACGGCACCTTCAAGACCGTTCCGGTGCCGGCGGATGCCGACTCGCTCGCCGACCTTCACAAACCGATTGGCTTTGACGATGCGATGGTGACGATCTGGGAAGACGGCAAGCTTATCCATGACTGGACCTTTGCCGAGGTGCGAGCCCGCGCCAACGCAGCTCGCCTCTAGTCCTTACTTCATTCCGATAGCACTGCTCGCCACACGTTCCTCGGCGTGCATCCCCCTACAACCGCGCACCGCGCGATTCTCCAGGAGAACACCATGTTGGGTTTCCGCTATATCCAGTCCACCCCGAGCCAGTACCTGATCCAGTACCGCAACGGCCGCATCGCTCGCGAGGGCAGTGGACTGTCGTTCTGGTACTACGCACCGCGTTCCTCGTTGATCAATGTCCCGCTCAATGCGGTCGATGTGCCTTTCATGTTTGAAGAAGTCACCCGCGATTACCAGCAGATCACCCTGCAGGGCCAGGTCACCTATCGGGTTTCCGACCCCAAGCAGCTCGCGCAGCAGCAGGATTTCAGTCTGCAGGCCAATGGCGCCTATACCTCCGAAGATCCGCAAAAATTGCCGGTCCGCGTGGTCACCTCGGTCAAGGCGGTCTTCCGAACGCTGCTGCAGGAACTGGATCTTCACGAGGTGCTGCGAGGAACGCAGAAGTTGACCGCGTCGGCCCGCGAAGCTGTTGCCAGTGCACCCGGATTGACCGCACTGGGCATCGAGATCAGCGACCTGAGCTTGCTCGCGGTCAAACCCAATCCTGAAACCGCGCGTGCGCTGGAAGCGCCGATGCGCGAGGACATTCTGCGCCAGGCCGATGATGCGACCTATGTCCGGAGGAATGCCGCGATCGAGCAGGAGCGCGCGATCAAGGAGAACGAGCTGCGCAGTGATCTCGCCGTCGAACTCAAGAAGCGCCAGGTTCGCGAGAGCCAGGTCGAATCCGAGCAAGCCGTCCTTGAGCGCCGCCAGCAGATGCAGGTCCAGGAGCTGACCGGCAAGCTGAAGCTTGAAGAGCAGAACGCTGGACTCGTAAAGCTGAAGGTCGAGAACCAGAAGCAGGAAGCGGATGCGCAGGCCTATGGCATCAAGCGCATGGTGGAAGCGATGCAGGGGCTGGATCCGCGTTCACTGCAGGCGTTGATGCTCGGTCAGGCGAGCCCCGAGATGCTGATGGCCGTCGGCTTTCAGAACATGGCGGACAACGCCGCGAAGATTGGCGAGTTCAACCTCTCGCCGGATCTTTTGCGCCAGTTGGTTGGGAAGAAGGCGTTAGACCGTGTCAGCTGAAGATCGAAAGATCGTTCTGGTCACCAGGCGAACGCGGCTGGAAGATCTCGTGCGCCGCCACAACACGGTCGAGCAGGCGCGCTTCCAGGCGGAGCATTCAGGACAGGACTTCGGCGATTTCATCGAGGAAGATCGGATCTACCGGGCGGCGGTGGCCCGAGTCGCCGAAGTGCTCGATCAGCACGGACGCCTGCAACGACTCGATCGCGACTTCCTGGCCAATTTCCTGTTCCCCCCGAATGGTTTGATTGTCGTCCTTGGTCAGGACGGATTGGTTGCCAACACGCTCAAGTACCTCGATGGCCAGCCGGTGCTGGCCATCAATCCCGATCCAGCACGATGGGAGGGTGTCTTGCTTCCGTTCGGTGTCGAGGATGTGGCTCAGATCATTGCCGAGGTCCTAAAGGACAAAAGGGCGACGCGATCCATCACCATGGCACGTGCGGAACTCAACGACGGACAACAACTGCTCGCGGTCAACGATTTCTTCATTGGCGCCCGTACGCACGTTTCCGCCCGCTACGAGATCAGCCTAGGCAATCACCACGAAAGGCATTCCTCCAGTGGCGTGATCGTCTCCACCGGACTCGGTTCCACCGGTTGGTTGAAGAGTGTATTGACGGGGGCGGGCCGCATCGCCGGAGAGATCATCACCCCCGATCATCGGTCAATCCTGGAATCCGGATTGCCATGGGAGTCAGAGAGCCTGGTCTTCAGTGTTCGCGAGCCCTACCCAAGCCGGACCACCCAGGTGGATCTGACCTTCGGCCGAATCAGCGCAAGATCGGAGTTGCGTCTGAGATCCTTGATGCCGGAGAACGGCGTCATTTTCAGTGATGGAATGGAAGCGGATGGACTCGAGTTCCGCTCGGGGATCGAAGTCAGGATCGGAGTCGCTCAAGAGCACGGAGCACTACTTTACTGAGGAAGAAAACCGAGACCCGAAGGGTCTCGGTCAGTGAGCACCGAACTGACAGCGCGGTTCTTTCTAGTCGGTTCCTCGTTGAAGCGTCCAATTGATCTGCGCCGATGGAACATGACCAGCAGGCAGGTTCAAGAGCAGCCATGGATATCGAACAACTGGTTTCCAGCGTGCGCTCGCGTAGAGCGATGGCAACCGGCGCCCCAGTACCACTCGGACACCATCCGCGAATCCGCGCAAGAGCATTTGTCTGATGCACCGTTCCAGTAGGTGCCGACCCAATGAATGACGATTGATCAGTGCATAGAATTCCTTGGCGCAATCCATTCGACTTTCGGACGCTGCCGACAGAGTGCTGCCGAGCTTGGCCATCGTACGCAGGACGACTCGATGCAAGCACTCCGTCTGGAAAAATACTCGCCGCCCACAAAGATACGTCGGAAGACAGACCGTGGCCTGACTCAATTGGTCTTTGTCCACAGTACCCGAGCGGGCCAGCTCACCAAGCATTTTTTTCAGCTGATGTTCCACAGCGGCCAAAGGCGTGTACCACGCCACGGGGAGCGCCGCCATAGACGGTTGGAAGGATTCCAGGCCGCTATTGGGACTGAGGCGAGGGCTCCCGAATTTCAGTGAGCGCTCCAGGTGGATGGCTTCCACAACCATGTCGCCCTCAGGTTCACGCCCTTCGTCGCCCTGGACACGATTCAGATTCGGCGGGAGGCGCCCACAAAGGTGATGTAAGGCGCTCCAGGCGAAACCATCCCAGCCCTCTGGCGCAATAAGCCAGTTTTCCTTTCGATTGGCTTTTGCCCAGCAAAGGTAGGTTCCAATGGCCTCACTCATCCTTGCGGGTGGTCCGCCGACTCCTTCGGCAGTTGCCACATAGTCGACCAGATCGTGTCCACAATCGCATCGGCCGAGTTCTGTTTGCCGTCCCAGATCCATCGAGAATGCACGATCGCATCGCGGACAGCATTCAATGAGTGTGTCGCCATGCCATGGGCAGCGCAAAATGCCCGGCATCTGGAAAAGCATCGAGTGGTAGCACGATCGCATGCAGGACGGGCAAATCCGAAGGCGCCAAGGCAAAGTTGCCCAAGGGATTGGTCCACCGAACGGCCACCAATTCTCGCAACGCCAATACGTTCGGCGTGTGAAATCGTGCGATGGAAACGTCGTCGCCAATGCCTGTTGCTGGGGTTCAAAACGCGTCATTCGACGAAATAGGTCGTCACCCTTCCTCAGTGTCACGCCCAGAATGGCATGCAAGTCACTTCCACGAAGAAAGTTCAATCGAATGGCTCGATGCAAAACACTAAATGCGGAGGCGCCGAGGAAACCTATCCCATCTCCACCCAGCGGTGCGGGCGACAGCAGAGTTCGTGCGGTCACGGCGTTCATTTGACCTCCTGTGGTTTGTACGTATGGCGCGATTGCTCAAGCTCGATCAATCCAGAATTGTGAATTGCCTCTTTCAACTCATCGTTCGAGAACTGCTCAAAACTGGGTGTTTGGGGGATGACCGTGGTGAGCAAATGAACCACCGTGCTCTCAAAGGACTTCATCGGCCACGTCCAGTGCTCGGGCAGTCGTTCTTCAGCTCGAAGATTGCTCGCCTCCCTCCAAAGCGGCTCCGCGTAGTGCGCAAGTTTGAATCCGTTCGCCGTCGCGCCGGGCGCAAAATGCATGACGTAGCTGACGTTCGAACCTGGAGGCCATTCTGTGGATTCATCGTACCGGGAAAGCGCGTAGGCCAGTTCGCTGACGTTCTGGAGCCCGGTAAATTCGTGCTTTCGGATCAAAAATCGACCGGTGATGTGCGGTGGATGATCTGAGCCAGCAATGACCTCGTTGGTGAACCCGGTCATGTCGCGCTGTTGGATGAACACGACAAACAGGTAGTAGCCGGCTTGCGTCATCCGGTTATCGAGCGAGACCAGATTTTCGTAGTCCGTCGGCAAGAGCCGTTGCGCTTCGTCTATAAAGAGGATCACGAGGTGTGTCGCGACCGGTGCACTCTGGCAAGCCTCAATCAGCCGCGCCATAACCAGCGCACACAATTCATCGGTTTGGGCCCGGGAGGGAATTCTCACGCCCAGGGTCGCTAGCAAGCTTTGGTAAAATGTGCGATCCGTGCGCTTGCGTGCTTCGGAGGCATCGACACGCAGCAGCGCGGCGGCTCGATTTCCCAACCACCCGAGGTGATCCATCAAATACGTGATCGCTTGCGTCTTGCCAAACCGGGCAAAGCCAAAAACGCTCAATCCGCGATAGCCCGCGTCAATTGCTGCATTGACCGCATCGGCGAGCCGCTCAATCGCATTGGTCGCCACGATAGGTCGAAACAATTGGAGCAGTGGATGCATCAGCGCTATTGGAGTCAGAAGCATGTTATTGATGAGGTTCATGGCTTAGTCCTTGGAGTTTGAGAATGAGGTCAGTCCTGAACGGGGCCTCACGACTGGCGGTTGCCGGTTGGATTTCGGCGCGTTCTGGCCAGTGGATTGCGAGGACGTTCGAGCGAGCGAGTCGGGAGGTGCGGCACCGCTCAAGGCTTGTTCACGCGTGAAGTCGTGATACGCCGCAATGGCGTCCTCCGCCCCGTTAATTTCGATCAGCCCACGGTTGCGCGCGCGAATGATTTGTTCGCGTTGATGAAGATCATGTGGAGTGCGGTCCCAGGGGGGCAGTGCAGTCAACCGTGACCAGGGGCTACCGTCGCCAACATCCAGAAGGACCAGGTGGCGAAGATCCTCGACATTAACCTCGCTCCGGAACTTCGTGCCAACCAGGTCCCATCGCCCCATCAATCGCTGACTGCGGTAGCGCGCGCTCTTGTACTGAACGTAGGGGTGTCGACCTTCCGATTGATTGCCGCGAACGATGTTGAGCGTGCGCACCGTCGTGAGGCGCTGTGCGTCGATGGACGACAGGGAGCTTTCCCACGGCAGACCCGAGGCGAGGTGCGCTTCCAGCACGTTACTTGGCGTGCGATTGTTGAGTCCGGAGTGCGGCGTGACGTTGTATCCGGCGGCAATAACATCCATGAGATCCCCCAATCCGTCCCAATGGAGCGGATGATCGGCTGCGCGCAGGTAGGAGGTGGCGGTCTTCTTGCCGTTGCTGCGTGTCTGAGGCTGAAATCCTCCTGCCAGGTTTCGTAGGGCTCCCTGTTCAAGTCGCCGATTGAACGCCTCGATAATGGGTCGACCTTCGGGAACGTGAGCATGGCCAAAATTCACGACTCCTCGATGGTGTTCGAGCACGTTTCCGATCGTGATGTCGGCGTGATGCGCCAGAGCGTTGTCACCGGCGATGACGATTCCGCGTGGTCCTGCACCTTGATCGTCAATCGGCAGTCCCAGGCAAGCCCCTTCGGGATAGGCCATCCCGGGAACGATCAATGGGCGGGGCGTCCAGCGGCGAAGTGCTCGATGGAACAAGCGCAGAACGTCCAGTTGGTTGTATGCCCCCAACACGAGCAGGTAACTCACGAGGTATCGACTGACAGCGCAAACCAGAGCCAACAGGTTCAGGCACTGAATGCGCCGATTCACGATATGACCGTCAGCCCTGGGGATTTGTATCTCCCAGTCGACGTCCACTTTGTGCGCATCGAATTCCAGCCGATCCAGTGGTGCTAAGGTGAACAACTGATTGAATCGTTTGATGTCGGGTTCGACAGTGTCGACTTCCGGCGCACCTGCTTCCCGACGCATTTTGCGCAGGCGTTTGTGGTAATTCAGAAGTGCTCGCCGCCCCTTGTCACCCTCAGTGAACGGGTATCCTTCTTTTCCGATTTCCGCACTGACCGCCGAAAGAAGCGCTTTGTGGTGACGACTGAATGCAGGACATTTCGTCCTGCCATTGGGCAGCGCACCGTTATAGGCGTTGACGAGGGTGTTAGCCTTCTTGGCTGATTGGAGAAGGTGACCAAACGCGTAGGGCGACCCCTTCGTCGGTGCGGGCACTACTTGACGAGCGCTTGCCTTCGGTGAGCGAACCCGATAGGGGATACATACCCGAAAACCGTGAGGCTTACCGTCTGAGGCAACCGTGGGTGCCATTTCGCCATCGCGGCGAACCGTGCGCTCATCGATGTCGTGCAACCGTGCTGCCGCGCGTATCGATGACCCGCCTACCAATGCCCTCAAGGCGTCGCATCGGGCTGTAAATGCAGTCCGATCTTTCTCGGCCACGCTATCCACTGATGGAAGAGGCCAGGTACGAATGTCTGTGCCGACAATGGCGTCAAGCGGCGAGGCGTCCATGATCTGGCCTCCTCTGTATGATGCTGAATCGGCCGAAGCGATGCGGATCCGCCAATGCGAGCTCCCCTTGGTGAATCAAGGCGAATGTGATCGCCCGTACATCCGCCGGGTGAAACCCAGACAGGGTGTCCTCAATCTGTTTGAGCGTCGCTCGCGGCACGTCTTCAAAGACGGCGCGCACTTGTTCAGTCAGCGCGACGCGGTTCGGGAGGACCATGGCGCTCTGCACGTAGGGCAGCATCCGATAACACGCCCCCAGAGCGCCGGCATCCCTGCGCAACTGATCCTCGAAAACGAACTCGAGCGATATGTGCGCCGCGACAGCGGCTTCGAACAGCGCTTGAGACGCCCGGCATTGGCGGCGTGGGCTTTGCGGATCGATGGTTTCGGACGAGGGGACCAGCAGCCAGAACCGTTCACGGCCGCGCGACTCTACCGTCCAGAACGCCAGTTCGACGCTGCCACCGCGAACGGTCAAGGTTCGAGGGCGTTCGACATAAATCGGCACGTGCGGGTCAAACTCGAATTTGAGCGCCAGCGCGGTGGTGAGGCAGGACACCAATTCGACCCGGCGATTCAGCTTCGGCGAGTTGAATAGGTAAAGATCGCCATGGCGGCGCTCGGATGGAGTGAGCCTGCGGGGGTCGAACGGGCAGATGGCGTCAGTCTTCATGGCTGACTCCCTGCCAACAAGGCCGCATAGAAATGCAACGGGGCTGGGGCCGGGCCTCCACACATTGGGCAGGGCTGAGGCCTACAGAATTCGTGTTCATGGTGAGAATCTCCGGGTCAAACCCGCCCGTCACCCTGAAATAGGGCGCTTGCAGAGCAATCCGAACGGAGATATCCTCGGGCGCGTGAAGTGTCGCCTTCGGGTACCTCATAGCCGCCGGCGGTCACCGGCGGCTTTTTCGTTTTGGACGACGGTGGGGTCACACGAGGGGGAGGCTAAGGCCCACCTCCTTGGCCCGAGCGGGCCGGTGTTTGCGCGAAAGAATCTCGGGAGCGATCGAAGAACGGACAGGCAGCGTGTGCCGTCTCGGGGTCGACAGAATTTTTCGAGTATTGGGATGGCTGCCGGTTCGGATCATGGCAGTGGCTCAACTAGGTCGATTCATCTCGGCGGGCAGCTTCCGCCCGGTTGATCAGCCATGCGGCCACTTCCTGCGTCAAGGCATACCAACCACGGCGACCCGGAATGCGAAACGCGGGCAAGCATGCGACCGGGGATGCCATGGCTTGTCGGAACGCACTCGCGGTGCGATATCCCAGGGCTTGGCGCAAGGCCGGCCCACTCATCATGGGCCCAAAGCGCTCGAACAACGCTGAGCGAAGTTCGTCGGGAGATGAGCGGTCGTCCGATGCCATGGGGTTGGTCCCACTTTGCGACGTAACTGGATCCACGGCACCCGCAGGTGGGTGGGCATGTCAGCACCTGAAACCCACTGACGAGTGCATGTGTAGGCCAGCTCATAAATTGCGCGCAATTCGCGCCTACAACTGGCAAGCGCCCCTGATTGCCTCCTATTTCCCTTGGTGCGCGATTAATGCGCGTCAATGGCCGCTTTGGATTAACACTAGACGCCTTTATTCTGGTTGTATAGCGCGCCCCATTCACACTTTAACGTGGGTATGCCGTACGGATTGCTTATGCGAGCAAGACGTTTAAGTGCGGAGTCGATCCGTCGATGCATCGTCGAGAAATGTCGACGTCCCCACGGATCGTTGGCGGCCTCGTTCTGGCGGGGAATGAAGGAAGCGCTACCGAAGCAGTGCGAGTCGATCTTGGAAGGCGCTATCCAGAAGGATCCAGGAAGTGGTCGAAGCTGGCGCCTGATATCCGCCGCACTCTTGGCGATGAAGACACGTGCCCGTGACTGTCGCCATTTGCCCGACACGTTTCTCGAGCCGTGGCTGGCAACATATGGCTATGCAACCGGTGCCCAGATGATCGCGGATTTGAACGCTGCGTGCGATGGCGTTGAGGACGCCTGGTTGGACATTCAGTCGAGGCGATACACGGCGATCACGCGCGATTGCTGGGCACCGTGCCATTACTGCTGGCGCTTTGGCAGGCGCTTTCGAGGTGGCATCTACACATGCCGCAGGCACGCGCCAGCGTCCGGAAACACCCAGTACAAACAAGGACGGCGGGTTCGTGCCGAACGTATGCACAACGGGATTGGCTGGTTTCCAAGCATCATTGCTCCGTTTCCGCGGAAGATGCTCGCTCGAGTCAGCTTCCGAAGTGATGATCCCTGTTGGGTGTTTCTGAGTGGCCTTCTCGGCAAAGGGCATGCGGACGAGTGCGCTCTGGTTGCGCTGCCCAGAGTGAACCTAGATTGGACACATGTTCTGCGGCACTTGCCATCTGTCAGGCGCTTGCTGATTTCCGCAAAAATCATCGTAAGACACGCAACTCCCGTGCAGATTCTCGAGACGTTGGATCCCATTCCGGACACTTCTTGCATCGGGGGGCGACAACTGAGACGCCTCTTCCTTCACGACGAACGGCTGCTCGCCGGTCTGTGTGCGCATGCCGAGGCATGGCTGAATGCAGCGTACAAACGCCGTTCCAGGCGAGGTAAAGGCCGGCGAATCAGAAGAGAGACAGCGTAGTTCGGGTGCCGTGAAAAGAGCATGACCGTGTTGGCGCTCGTTGAAAACTGACCATCTCTGCTCGTTGAAAATTGACCAGGGATGGAAGCCGAGGGAAGGCTCCTTCGGCTTGGTCGGAGTGTAACTCCGAGCGTTGGGTCAATGGGATCAGAAGG